>Ga0247817_10000520_pt1 | contig 21154 bp, 21 predicted proteins | sample UWRJL212509R1_FD_178010 | JGI IMG/M metagenome (GOLD analysis project Ga0247817, IMG submission 178010) | Plant litter microbial communities from Arlington Agricultural Research Station in Wisconsin, United States - UWRJ-L212-509R-1 | ecosystem: Environmental > Terrestrial > Plant litter >...
CTGTCCAGCTGTCAATCTTTTAGTAATCTGACCATCTCCTAAACTACCTCCTACATAACCATCATAAGCTTGCTTAACATTTTCGACAGTATTAGTGTTTCTCGCAAAATTACCGCCAATGCTGTATGTAAAATCTTCGCCTATTTTATCTCTCCAATTTAATGAAATTTCATAACCTTCATTTCTGATTTCCGCTCCATGATCAAAAAAATCTGTCGAGTTAGGAGAAGTAAAGATTGGCTTCACTTTCAAAATTGCATTCGTGTTTAATCTGTTGTAATAATCAACGGTACCTGTTAATCTTCTATCAACTAATTCAAAATCAGCACCAATATTGTACTCTTTTGTTACCTCCCAGCTTAAATCTGTTGCCACAGAACCTGCAGCTCCACCAAATACCAAATCTTGATTAGGACCAAAAACATAATTCGTATTTAAGCTTCCTGAACCTGCTGATATTGATCTTAGATTATATGGAACGTTTGCATTTCCAATCTCTCCATAACTTGCTCTCAATTTCAAGAAATCAAGGTTTTTTATATCACTTAAGAAGCTTTCATTTGTCAATACCCATCCGACACTAACTGCTGGGAAAGTTCCCCAATAATCTGCATTTTTCTTGAAATTACTATTTCCATCTCTTCTAATTGTTCCAGAAACATAGTATTTTTCATCAAAGTTATATTGCACTCTTCCAAAGTAAGAAAGAATATTGGTCGGATCAGTAAAATATTGTTCTGCAATTCTTGCTGGCGCTGCAGATCCTAAATTGATGTTCCAGTAATTTTCTTGAGTTGGAACATTATAACCAGTGATTTTAGAATTATAAATGTCGTTTTTTCTTTCTTTTGTCAAACCTGCAACAGCATTAAAATTATGCTTACCGAAAGATTTATTTAAGGTTAAATAAGTATCCCAGTTGTATCTAAAGCTCTCCACATCTTCATATGTTAAAGAATTGTCCACAAATTCAGTAGAGTTTGGTGCAGCGGTCTGACTAGCGTCGAACTGAGCGCCAGTTCTATTCGGATCAGCTGTTAACCATCTTCCTCTTACGTCATTGTAAGTTCTCTTTTTAGAATACGATTTTGTTCCTCCAAATCTTGTAGTTGCAACTAACCAATCTGTGATTGTATAATCAGCTTGGACAAGTCCTTGCAACTCCATCATTTTATTTTTTTCGTTTTGGTAATTTACAGTGGCAACTGGATTTCCAATTGCATTTAATTTACCACCTGCTTCACCAGCTCCAATAACGTAGTCTGCCAATCCTGTAGTTTTATTCCAAAACGGCATACCATATCTTCCATCAGGATAGTATACTGGAACAACAGGAGCTTGTTTGTAAGCTTCTGTAAATGCACCATAAGGTTTAGGTGTTGAACCAGTAAAAGCGGCGCTGAAATTTTGTGTTATTTTCAATTTTCCATCTAAAGCTTTCAATGTATTGCTCGATCTAAGTGTATTTCTATCAACATTGTGACCTTCCAGCAAACCATCTTCACTATAATTATTGAAACTGAAATAATATGTTGCATTTTCATTTCCACCAGAAAATGAAACATCGTTGCTTTGAGAAAAGCTATTTCCAACTACAGCGTCATACCAGTCAGTGTTATATGGTTGGTTTGCAGATAATCTATCAGTATTTCCTCTTGCGGCCATTGATTCATTATAAAATGTAACGAATTGACTAGAGTTTGCCATTTTTACAGGGTTAAGCATTGACTTAGCTCCATAGAAAGAGTTAATCTTGATCTGTGTCTTTCCTTGCTTACCTTTTTTTGTTGTGATGAACACAACGCCGTTAGCAGCATTCGATCCATAAATTGATGCAGAAGCCGCATCTTTCATAATATCAAATGTCTCAATATCATTTGGATTTAAGTTTGCGATACTTCCAGTAATTACACCATCTACAACATACATTGGAGATCTTCCTGCTTCAGCAGTTCCAAGACCACGAATAATGATTGTTGGCGTAGCACCCGGCGCATCGTTAGCGATAATGTTTACGCCCGCAGCTTTACCTTGAAGTGATTGCAAAGCATTAAATGCTGGCTGTTTTGTAATTTGATCTGATTTGATAGTAGAAACTGCACTTGTCAAATCTGATCTTTTTTGTGTCCCGTAACCAACGACTACAACTTCTGACAAGTCAGTACTTGAAGGTTGAAGCGAAACGCTCATTTCCTGTGATGCTGTTGCAGTTTGCGAAACATAACCTAAATAAGTGAATTTTAATTGTTCGCCATCTTTGGCGCTGATGGTGAAATTTCCATCTAAATCAGAAATGGAATTGGCTCCCGAGGACACATTGTTAATGTTAACTCCTGGTAAAGAAAGTCCACTTTCATCAAGTACTTTTCCCTTGATTTCCTGAGCCGCTAATTGGCCTTGAAAAAAAAGGAATACGAATACCCCGAAAATAAAGTTTTTCATTTGTTTTTATCTGTTAAAGTTAGTGGTACCAAATTACGCAATTACAACGTTGTAGTAGATTTTTGAAAGTTACTACACGAACACATCATTTTATCAAAAAAACAATTTAAAAATTTGAAAAACAGACTATTAAAATTTAAAACACTACAGTTAATGTTATACTAAATTAACATATTGATGTAGTATTGATGTGCTGATAAATGATAATTAAGGGGTAATTAATTTAAATTATTCGCAAAATCAACACTTAAATTATATGTTAATCATAAATTTCGACAGGCTTTCGTCTGGGGTAAGCTCTAATTTCTTTCGTAATCTATAACGATGTAGTTCAACACCCCGAAAAGAAATGTTCATTAATGGAGCAATTTCTTTAGATGATAAATTCATTTTTAAGTAAATACAAAGCTTAATATCTTTTGAAGTCAGTATCGGATATTTGTTTGAAAGTTTGTGAACGAATTCTTCATTGCTTTGCATTAAATTATGCTCAAAACTTTCCCACTCATTTTTATTAAGTGCATTAATTTTTATAGACTTTTTAATCTTCGATTTGATATTGCTTACTTCAGTTTCAGTTTCAAGAATTTGCTGAATGCTGTCTATCATTTCACTTTGTTTTGCAATAGAGAGTGATTTCCCCGCAACTTCATAGGCTTTATTCTGAATTTCAATTTCTAAGATGTGCTTTTCATATTCTTGTAGTTTCAATTTATTTTCTGCATTTAATTCCAGCTCAAGAATTTCTTTTTGATGTTTCAATTCTTCTTCTTTTAGCTTAATTTTTTCCATGTATCGCACTTTATTCCAACGATAATACAAGAAAAAGCTTCCTGAAATTACTAATACATACACGAAAATCATCCAAATTGAAAAATACCAAGGTTTTGCTACATAAAATTCATAGGTTGCAATTTTGACATAATTTCTTCCATCATTGTAGAAAAACTCCAAATCCTGATTACCACTGCTAAGGTTATTGAGAATCAACTGTCCATTCTTAACAGGAATAAAATGTTTTGAGTCATTTAATTTGTAGAATAAATCGGGACGGCTGTAACCATAAAATTTTGTAATCACATTTATCTCAACAGGTTGATTGTATTTTATCTTTAAGTCGTCGTTCACCAAATTTCCTTGGTAAAAAGCTTCGGCATAAACACCTTCAATTTTCTTCTTTTTCTTATTAATTTCAAAAGAAATAAATCCGTCGTCGAGGTTCATCAAAAGATGGTTTCCTGACTTATTTATCTTGATATTTTCAAAAATCAGTCTTCCTTCGTAGTATTTTTCAGGAATTAGTTCCCACATAAAGTCATTGTTAACTTGGGAAATTGCATAAAGCAGTCCGTTTTTAAGGATGATGAAATTTTCGTCATCAATTGGAATTATATCGCTAATATTTTTAAATGTAGCGTTGAAAATCTTGTCTTTTTCTAATTTTCCAGAAATCGAGTTGTATTCATACCAAGAATTATCAATTAAAAAAAGCATCTCATTTTTATAACTAAAAATCTTTACTGCAAAGTCATTTGTGATTCTGTTTAATTGAGAGATATTTTCAACTTTCGTTGTATTGAAATTTTTATCATACTTAATTCGGTACAGACTTCTATAATTATCAGCAGCCCATATTTCTCCTGCCTTATTTTGTGCAATATTTCTGATTGGTTTCTTCAGTCCCTCTAAATATTTCCACTTTGTCAAATCGTTTGGATTTTCATAGACAGCAATACCAGAATAATGTCCTTGGAAAAAAACATTTTCATAATCACTTTTTAAAATCTTCCAGCCACCATTTACCGGATTTTTTCGAATCAGCGAATTTTCGTCATATATAAAGGTACCGTCGTTATGGCCGATAATAAATTCATTTCCATTTTTATAAATGTCCCAAACCTGTCCTTGAGAATTTGGAATCACTTGTAAGGTCTTATTTTTACAGGTAAAAATACCGTGATTTGTTGCAAAAAGATAACCGTTTTGGATAGGCGAAAGTGAGTAAACAGAACCAAGAATTCCTGAATTGTCAGAAAAAATATTTATTGGGGAATTGATTTCTATGTGGCAAATTCCATTGTCTAAGCCCAGCCAAAGATCATTTTCTTTGTCAATTCCAATAGAAAGTATGTCATTATTTTTCAGCGCATTCTGGCGATTGATATTTTTATAAGATCCATTATTTAAATTTACGATGTAAACGCCTTGAAGTCCGCTGCCGATGACCAGCGTATTTTTATCGACAAATTTTGCAGTAACTAAAATTTCCTGCTTTACAATCGCATTCAGTGGATTATCCCAAGCAACGAGCTGTTCATTTACAACTTTAAAAACCCCTTTATTTTTAGTAAAAATGTAGAGCGTTCCGTTATTTTTTTCAATATGATGGATTACATTTTCATTTAAAATATCCCAATTTTCCTTTCTTATGAACTTTTTGCCTTTCATTATATAGACGCCATTGGTCACTGTGGCAACATAGATTTCATTGTCAATTAGGTAGCAATAAGAAACCATCGCAGGAAATTTTACGCCTTCAATTTTATCTCCATCTTTGACATAAATTTCATTGAATGTCTGAAAATACATCTTATTATCGTGCTTAAAGATTTTCCAGACTTCTTCGTTGTTCAGATTTCCTTTAAAAACATTTTTTTCCTTGGATAAAGAAAAGTAAACCATTTTGCCGTCAATTCTTTTCCAATAGCCAAATTCGCCATAAGAACCTGAATACACTTTGTCACCGTCAATAAATATGGAACGAATAATGGTCTTGTCAGGCAATGTATATTTTTCCCATTTTACGCCATTATAACGTAGAAAATAGCGGTTGTTTGCAAAATACATGGCGTTATCATTACCTTGCGAAACATTCCACACCTGATTATCACCATGATAATCTGATTTTGTAAAATTTTCCACAAAGGGAAGAAGTTCTTGTGCATTCACGAACAACGAAAACAAGCACAAAAATAGAATTTGAAAAAATTTGAATCTCACTTTAAAATATTTACTTCTCAAATATAGATATTTCCTTTATTTCATTGGCTCAAAGGCTAAATAAAAATTAATGTAGCTTCTTAAAATAAGAAAAAAAACTATTTTTGCTAAAATTCTATGGAAATGAAAAAATATTTCGGTTTATTATTTTGTCTGATCGTATTAAATGCTTGTGATGACGGCGATATGGTTTTTGAATCATTAAGTTTTAACAGCGAGGCGAGCGCAGCTGACTGCGGTTCTTCGAGTACAATAAATTCAGTTTTTAAAATCGAAGGAAGCGAGGCGCTAATTTTAAAAATTGACGGAAGTGAAACTATAAATAATCTTGATGTAAAGACATTTCCTTTCAGAAATCAGGAAACTACTGAAGGCACGCCTAAAATTTTTAAAATAAACAGCCTGAACCGTGTAATTTACCGTGTTTTCAATGATGCTGTTCCTTCAACTTATTTTTGCCAAGATATTCCGCCGATTTCACCAACTGTTATCACAGAATCGACAACATTAAGCAATGGCGACGGAAGAATTGAAATTAAAACTAGAAAACTTGTTCCTGATAACGAAACACCTTATGCTTCTGCGGCAGCTATAAAATACAGACATACGATAACATTGAGAAATATAACTTTTTCTAATTCAGAAGGTTCTACAATTTATGAAAAGTATGAATATGGCTATTATGACAAGACTTCAGGCGTTTCATTTCCTTTTGTGACAGCAGGAACAATCATTAAATGTGGCGGTACAAATCTATTTCGATTTGCAGATAAAAATCCTTCAAACGATACGCGTATTGAAAATTTAAATGAAGTTTTAGAATTTACAATGACTGACGATGAACTCGCCGCGCTTTCAAATGGAGAAACACAGAATTTGTATCTAAATGACACCAATAAATTGATTTACAAAATTTATAATAGCGACATCAGCACTACTTTTTTATGCGGAAATGCTGATCCAACGCTAATTCCAACGCCTGTAGCGTATGAAACTTTTGTTTCTGAAAATGGAACCGCTGAAGATGGAGAAAATGCTGCAACCGGATTAATCGTAATAAGAAAAGTGCCAATCGTACCTCAAACCGGAAGCACGCCACAATTTACTTACGAAATATCTTTCAGAAATATCACTTTCAAAGACCAAAACGGTGCCACAAGATTTAAGCAAGGTAACGTGACTTTTGGTAATTATGTTTCTTATTAAAGAAAAAACTCCGATTAAACATCGGAGTTTTTTTTATCTATTTGGATTCTGTTTTATATAAACTTCTGTAGCGCCTAATCCATATTTTTGATAATCTGCATCTTGAAAGGCGATTTCATCATAACGCCCAAGAAGAAAATCTAATTCTGATTTCAAAACGCCCTCGCCTACTCCATGAATAAAAACAATTTTTGGAATGCGATTTCTGATGGCGAATTCTATGTGTCTTTTTGCAGTTTCGGTCTGCAATGTCAGAATATCATAATTTGACATACCGCGTTTATTCGGAACTAATTTTTCGATGTGCAAGTCAAATTCTGGCGCAGCTCTTTCGTCTTTACTTTTCTTTTCCTTCACAAAACTTCTCGGTTTTGGAATTTCCTTTTCTTTTAAAATCTCATTGAAATTATGACCTCCGATACCCAAATTTACCGAAGAATCAATTTTTATAATTTCATTCATTGAATAAGTAAGTTCAAAACCATCTTCGGTTTCAACGGTTACCTGATTGTTTTTTACTGACAAGACAATGCCATTTACCGCTTCGTCTAAAACTGTAATTTTATCTCCTTTCGCTATCATCTTCTTCAGAATTATCTTGATTTTTACTAGGCACTTTTGCCGTCAGACGCATCATTCCATACATAAAAATAATGATAGCGCCCACCATAATATAAATATTCGGACTGGCTTTGCTTTGTTCGTATAAAGCCACAACTCCAGCAATTATCATTATTGGTATGTATAATTTTTTCATCTTCTTATTCACTATTGTAGCCTTCAAAAGTAGTAAACTATAAAATAATATCTGTTCATTCCCTTTAAAGTTTGTGGTTTTTTTCGTAAAATTGCTTAACAAACAAAATCTTCATCCATAATGGAAGAATACATGCTTCCTTGCTTAAGCAAGAAATATTTTGGAATGGAATGTATGGGCTGTGGAAGTCAGCGCGCTCTGTTGCTGGTTTTCAAAGGTGAATTTTCAGAAGCTTTTTTTATGTTTCCTGCAATTTACACGACCTTGCTATTTTTTATTTTTATAGGCCTGAATTTTATTGACAAGACAAGAAATTACCACAAACTGATTATTTCATCGGCAATAATAAATGCCATTGTCATGGTCGGCGCATTTATATACAAAACATCAAACCACTAAATAACAAAAATCAAAACTATGGAAAAGCAAAATCTGCCAAACGCGACAGCTGTCATCATTTTATCAATCCTTTCAATAATAACCTGCTGCTGTTTCGGGATAATCGGGGTCGTTTTCGGTGTAATCGCATTATTTCTTGCTAATAAAGACATGAAGCTTTACAGAGCAAATCCAGAACTTTACGCCAATTATAACAACTTAAATACCGGTAGAATCTTAGCCATCATCGGAACCGTTTTAAGCGTTCTGACCTTCTTATATTTTGCTTATGTAATCGCCGTAATGACTCCAGAACAATGGGAAGAAATCAAAACTGAGTACACCAGAGCTTACGAAGAAGCAGAAAGAAACCAAAACAGATAATCAAAAATCAAAAGAGCCACTTAATTAGTGGCTCTTTTTTTTATTCTTATTTTTCAAACTCTTTTAAAGTTTTAATGATTATCGAAACACAATCTAAAAGCTGTTCTTCATTCATCACCAAAGGCGGTGCAAAACGAATAATATTTCCGTGCGTTGGTTTTGCTAAAAGTCCGTTGTCACGCAATTTCATGCAGATATTCCAAGCCGTGTCACTTTCTTCCGTATCATTAATTACAACAGCATTTAATAATCCTTTTCCTCTTACAAGCGTTGCAATGTTACTCGTTTGGATATAATCGTCAAGTTTTTCTCTAAAGATATTTCCTAAATAAGTTGCATTTTCTGCCAATTTTTCATCTGTTACAACTTGCAAAGCGGCAATTGCAACGGTTGCAGCGATTGGGTTTCCTCCAAAAGTGGATCCGTGTTGTCCTGGTTTTATCACATTCATAATCGAATCATTTGCCAAAACTGCAGAAACCGGATAAGCGCCACCAGACAATGCTTTTCCAAGAATTAAAATATCTGGCTGTACATTTTCGTGGTGAACTGCCAATAATTTTCCGGTTCTAGCGATTCCGGTTTGTACTTCGTCAGCGATAAAAAGAACGTTGTGTTTTTCGCACAATTCTTTTGCTTTTGCCAAATAACCTTCTGATGGAACATAGACTCCGGCTTCGCCTTGAATTGGTTCTACCAAAAATCCAGCAACATTCTTTTGCATTTTCAAGACATTTTCCAAAGCTTCTAAATCATCATAAGCAATGCTGATAAAACCTGCTGTGTAAGGACCAAAGTTTTTGCGCGCATTTTCATCGTTTGAAAACGAAATGATTGTAGTCGTTCTTCCGTGGAAATTTCCGTCGCAAACAATAATCTGTGCTTCATTTTCTGGAATTCCGTTTTTTTCGTAAGCCCATTTTCTGCAAAGCTTGATGGCTGTTTCAACAGCTTCAGCTCCGGTATTCATCGGAAGCACTTTGTCAAATCCAAAATATTTGGTTACAAATTCTTCGTATTTCCCTAATTTATCATTGTAAAAAGCACGTGAAGTTAACGTCAAAGTCTGCGCTTGCTCCATCATTGCTCCAATAATTTTTGGATGGCAATGCCCTTGATTTACAGCCGAATAAGCCGAAAGAAAGTCGTAGTATTTTTTTCCGTCGGTGTCCCAAACGTAAACGCCTTCTCCTTTGCTCAAAACTACAGGAAGCGGATGGTAATTATGTGCGCCAAATTTTTCTTCTAATGCGATGGCATCATTATTTTTTTCTAAAACTGACATTGTGAAAGTATTTTAATTCTTCAAAAATCAATTCCTTCTTGTGGAGAGAAATCATCCATATCGCTTTTGCAAAATTAAGCAATCTTATTTGATTTTCAATCGTTATCGTAGATGTAATGTACCGCAGATTCGCAGATTTTCTATAACCCTAAAACTATAATTAAACACGAATTGCACAAATTTTCACGAATCAAAAAACTTTTGCTTTTATGTAAATCCGTGAATTGGTGGCAAAAAATAAATCCCATTTCTGCAACTGGCTTTCCAGATGCAAAAATGGGATTCTTGTATTTTAAAATGCTTTAGTTTATGCTAAAACCAATGTCGCATTTGATGTAATTTTTGTGTTCAACAATCTTGATATCGGGCAAGTTGTTTCAGCTTTTGTAACTAATTCTTGAAACTTATCTGTTGTGATATCATCCACTCTTGCCACAACTGAAAGATGCGAACCTACAACTGTTCCATCTTGAAAATCGACGTCGCATTTTGTTTCGATTGAGGCAACTGTAAAACCGTTTTCGTTTAAGTAAGCGGTCAATTGCATTGTGAAACATCCTGCGTGTGCTGCAGCGATTAATTCCTCTGGATTGGTTCCGTTTCCTTGCTCAAATCTTGTTTTAAACGAATATTGCGTGTTGCTTAAAACGTTGCTGTCGGTTGATATTTTTCCGTTTCCTTCTTTTAGTGAGCCTTCCCAGACTGCTTTTGCGCCTCTTTTCATAATAAATTTTTATTGGTTGTTTGTTTCATAAAATTACGAAAAGGAAATGCTTGTTGGAATGTTTTTGGAGAAACTTTAACAAAAATGCGATTTGTCATTCCGACGTAAGAGGAATCTCCGCAAAGTGAGCAAATTATAGAGATTCCTCCTCCGTCGGAATGACAAGATTATGATAGATTTAGGTGCAAAAAATTGAAAAGAAAAAATTTCTATTTTCCACCTAAAAAAACCTAACAATCGCTTATTTTTGCCGTATGGGAAGAAAGATTACAGATAAGGTTATTTTTGAGAATGTAAAAGTGCTGGATGCAGGCGCTAAAGGGGTTTCAGTGGCAAAAGCGCCAGACGGAAAAGTGATTTTTATTCCGAATGTGGTACCTGGAGATGTGGTGGATGTGCAGACTTTCAAGAAAAGAAAAGCCTATTACGAAGGAAAAGCGATCAATTTTCATGAATTTTCTGAAGATAGAATTGAGCCAGTTTGCCAGCATTTTGGTGCTTGCGGTGGTTGCAAATGGCAAAATATGACGTATGAAAAACAGTTGTTTTATAAAAATAACGAGGTTTTCAATCACTTAAAACGTATTGGAAAAATTGAATTGCCTGAATTTGAACCGATCTTGGGTTCTGAAAAGAAATTTTTCTACAGAAATAAAATGGAATTTTCGTTTTCAAATGCGCGTTGGCTGACCGAAAAAGAATTAGCGAGCGACGAAGAATTTGACAACAAAAATGCGCTTGGTTTCCATATTCCAAAAATGTGGGACAAGATTTTAAATATCGACAAATGTTTCTTGCAGGAAGATCCTTCAAATGACATCAGAAATTCTGTTCGTGATTATGCAAATGAACATAATTTGCCGTTTTTTAATCCGAGAAATCACGAAGGTTTGTTGCGAACGCTGATGATTCGCACGGCTTCGACAGGGGAAATTATGGTTTTGATTCAGTTTTTTGAAGAAAATAAAGAACAAAGAGAAGGTTTGATGGAGTTCTTATTGGAGAAATTTCCGAATATTATGTCGCTTCAATATGTGATCAATGGCAAGCCAAATGATACGATTTACGACCAAGATGTAATTCTATACAAAGGCAGAGATTATATTTTGGAAGAAATGGAAGGTTTGAAATTCAGCATCAATGCGAAATCTTTTTACCAAACCAATTCAGACCAAGCCTATGAATTATACAAAATTACTAGAGAATTTGCAGGTTTGACAGGCAACGAACTGGTTTATGATTTATATACTGGAACAGGAACTATTGCGCAATTCGTATCAAAACAAGCGAGAAAAGTGATTGGTGTGGAAGCAGTTCCAGAAGCGATTGCTGATGCGAAAGAAAATGCAAAACGTAATAATATCACTAATTGCGAGTTCTTTGTTGGAGATATGAAAGTAGTTTTCAACGAAGCTTTTATTGCGCAACACGGCAAGCCAGACGTTATCATAACAGATCCGCCAAGAGATGGAATGCACAAAGATGTGGTGCAGCAGATTTTAAATATTGCTCCGGAAAGAGTAGTTTATGTGAGCTGCAGTTCTGCAACTCAAGCACGCGACTTGGCTTTAATGGACGAAATGTATAAAGTTTCACGAGTTCGTCCGGTGGATATGTTTCCGCAGACGCATCATGTTGAAAATGTTGTACTTTTGGAAAAAAGATAATTGATGAAGAAATTTCTGAATATAATAATTGTTGTAATTGCTTTCACCTTTTCAAGCTGTGAAAAAGATGATATCTGTGCAAATACAACACCAACAACACCAAGGCTTGTCATTAATTTTTATGACCGAGAAAATCCAGATTTACAAAAAAACGTAAGTAACCTGACAGCAAAGGCTGTAGGCGAGGCAAACCCTATCGTTTTCAACACGACTACATCTGCAACTGAAATCACAAAATATTATGCAACTGGAAATACAATTTCGTTGCCTTTGCGACTTAATGCTGATGAAACGGTGTATGAATTGACGCAAAATGCTGGAGAACCTACTTTAACAAATACAGACACAATCGTGATCAATTATACGAAGCGTGAAATTTATGTATCGAGAGCTTGTGGCTATAAGACAAATTTCAGGTTGGATTCTGAAAATCCGATTCAGCGACCAATTAACGATACCAGCGAATGGATCAATAATTTAATTGTACTAACAACAAACATTGAAAATGAAAATGAAACACACGTTAGCATTTATTTCTAGCCTGGCTTTCGTGCTTGTTTCAATAACTGCAGGCGCCCAAGAGAAAAAGAAAGACACAATTATTCCAAGAACCGAAAGATACGGACTCAGAGTTGGTGCCGATTTGTATAAAATTGCGCGCTCATTTTATGACGATGACTATAAAGGTTTTGAAATAACAGCAGATTATCGCTATTCAAAAAGAATTTATATTGCCGGAGAACTTGGCAATGAAAACAAGACAACTGATGAACCGCAGCTAAATTTTACTACAAAAGGCTCTTTTTTCAAATTAGGAGCTGATTATAATATGTATGAAAACTGGCTTGACATGGAAAACATGATTACAATCGGCGCCAGATATGGATTTAGTTCATTTTCGCAAAAACTAAACAGTTATAAAATTTACAATGCAAATCCTTATTTTGCTGATGATTCAAATTTTATAAACGATTCAAGAGAATTTAATGGACTTTCAGCACACTGGCTGGAAATTGTTGCTGGTGTAAAAGCAGAAATCTTGAATAATGTGTTTCTTGGGTTTTCGCTGCGTTTGAATTATCTCTTGACCCAGAAAGAACCAAATGATTTTGAAAACCTATACATTCCTGGTTATAATAGAACTTATGATGGGAAATTTGGAGTGGGGTTCAATTATTCGATAAGCTATTTTATTCCGCTTTATAAAAAGCAAAATTTGCCGAAAGTAGAGGAAGAAAAGAAATTAGCCAATTAGAGAATTTGTGTAATTTCCTGATTGGCTAATGAGCTAATTATTTTATCTGCTTGATTCCTTTCATGAAAATCCATTTCATAAAAAGCTTTTCGCCATCGTTAGTTTTTACAGCTTGAAATTGCGGTGATAAAATCGTTCCTATAATAAAAGCGGTTAATGGAATCCAAAAACCTGATAAATTTGTATATGCAGCAATTATGAAGCGAAATGCGATAAATAATACCGCAAAACTTAGTAACTGGTATATAAATGCTTTGGTTTTTAATGACATATTTTGATAAATTAGACTGTTAGACTTCTTAGATTGTTAGAAATTGCCTATTCCCTATTTCCTTCCTGAAATTTAGTTCTCTTGCTTCCTTCATACATTTCATATTTTACCAATCTCGACTCTAAACTTCCGTTGAAGAGCTTGATTTTTCTTGAAGGTTTTAATCCTACGAATTTCAATGCTTCCAGATTTGCCGTAATAAACCAAGCATTTGTTCCCGGATAACTTTGCTTTAAAGTATCGCCAATTTCTTTATAAAAACGTTCCATATCTATATCTAAACGCTCTCCATAAGGCGGATTAAAAACCATGTGTAACGGACCTTGAGTTGTTTTTTCAGTATCAAAAAAGTTCTTTTCAGCAATCGTTACATATTCATCAAGATTTGCATTTCTGATGTTGTCTTTTGCTTTTAAAACTGCAGAAGGCGCTTTGTCATAACCTTGAATTGTATAGTGAAATTCTTTAATTTTTTTGAGAAGCGAATCTGTAATTTGGTCGAACAAGTCATTATCCCAGTCGTTCCATTTTTCAAAAGCAAATTCTTTTCTGTTTAAATTCGCAGGAATATTGCAGGCAATCATCGCCGCTTCCGCTAAAATTGTTCCTGAACCGCACATCGGATCTAAAAAATGCCCTTGCCCGTCCCACCCAGAAAGCAACAGCAATCCAGCCGCTAAAACTTCGTTTATAGGTGCAATATTTGTCGCAATTCTGTAACCTCTTTGGTGCAGAGAATTTCCAGAAGTATCCAAAGCCACAGAAACTTGGTCTTTATCAATATGGATATTTATTCTCAAATCTGGATAATCTTTATCAACGCTCGGCCTTGCTCCTGTTTTATTCCTAAATTGGTCCACAATTGCGTCTTTTGATTTTTGGGATACAAACTGCGAATGTTTGAAATAATCAGAATGCACCGTCGTGTCAATCACAAAAGTCTGATTCGGATTCAAATATTGCGACCAATTGATGCCAGAAATGCCTTTGTATAAGCCTAAATCATTATTTGCTCTGAAATAATAAATGGGTTTTAATATTTTCAAAGCTGTTCTTAGCGACAGATTTGCCTTGTACATGAAACCTTTGTCTCCTGCAAAACTCACCATTCGCACACCTTGCTCAACATCTTGAGCGCCTAAAATTTGTAATTCTTTTGCCAATATCTCTTCAAATCCGAAGAAAGTCTTGGCTATCATTTTAAAATTTTCCATAAAAATCGTCTAATTCGCAATTTTGCAACTTAATTGCGTTTTGCTTTCGGCTCGTGCCTATTTTCTGCAAAAATACACTAAATTTGTGGCTTAAATAAATACGATGCAAAAAGAAAAAAATACTTGGTTCGCTTCATGGTTCGATACTCCATATTATCACATTCTGTATAAAGACCGAGATTATGCCGAAGCACAAGTGTTTATGGACAATATCACGCAATATTTGAACCTTCCGGATGATGCTAAAATTCTTGATTTGGCCTGCGGAAAAGGACGTCATTCAATTTATTTGAATGAACTTGGTTATGATGTGACGGGTGCAGATTTATCAGAAAACAGCATTGCAGAAGCTTCAAAATTTGCAAATGAAAAATTGCATTTCGAAGTTCACGATATGAGAATGCCTTTTGATCAGAAATTTGATGCAATTTTTAATCTTTTTACAAGTTTCGGCTATTTTGAAAATGATGAAGACAACTTGAAAACGCTTCAAGCCATTCAAGAAAGCCTTTCAGAATATGGTTTTGCAGTTATTGATTTTATGAATGTACAGCACGTAATTGAAAATTTAGTTCCTGAAGAGGTAAAAACCGTTGATAATATTGATTTTCATATTAAAAGGTATGTAAAAGACGGACATATTTTCAAGGAAATTGATTTTGAAGACCAAGGTGAAAAATTCCATTTTGTCGAAAAAGTACAAGCGCTGACTTTGCAAAATTTTGAAGAAATGATGGAGGAAGCCGGAATCTACCTTCTAGATACTTTTGGCGATTACAAGCTTAAAAAGTTCTACAAAAATGAAAGCGAAAGACTGATCATGGTTTTCAAATAATCAAATAGTTTCTACTAAAATGGACAACATTTTAACTTACATTCTTCCCTTATTTTCAGTTTTGATCGGCTATGCCGTGGCTTTATTTTTAAAACCTACGAAGAAAAACAACCTGAAACTTTTGATGGCTTTCAGCGGTTCATTTTTGCTTTCATTGACTGTAATGCACCTTTTGCCCGAAGTTTATGAGGCAGAAATGCACCACGGTCACGAACACAATCATGAACATGCCCATTCAAACGCTGTTGGGATTTTTATAATGTTGGGAATTTTGTTCCAAATCATTTTAGAATTTTTCTCAAAAGGCGCCGAACACGGTCATGTTCACGGCCACGAAGAAATGCACAAAATGCCTTGGCTTTTATTCATAAGCCTTTGTATTCATGCGCTTTTAGAAGGTTTTCCAGTAAGTCATCACAACGATTTAGCATTGGGAATTGCCATCCACCATTTACCTATCGCCATAATCCTGACATCGTTTTTCGTCAACGCAAAATTGAATAAAACTGCGATATTTTTATTTATGGTTGCCTTTGCATTTATGACGCCATTAGGTACGATTATTTCAGAATATCTTCCGTTTTTGTCTGAATATTACACCCAGATCACCGCTGTCGTAATCGGAATTTTGTTTCATATTTCGTCTACAATCATCTTTGAAAGCAGTGAAGGACACAAATTTAATCTGGCGAAATTATCGATGATTTCTATTGGTATTGTTGCGGCTTATTTTATATAAAAATATGGAAATTGAGTCAAAAAAACATCCATATAAATTCTTTTTAATCCTGATATTGCTTAACTTATTTCTAATATCTTTAAGCATTTTCTTTTTTAAAAGTAAAGAAGTAAATTTAAATTATTTCGGACTGATATTTATTCTATTACTAATTGTTTTTAATTATTTCTTTCTGAAAAATTCACCAAAAATCATTGTCGACAAGTACGGAATCAAGTTTGGCAAAAAAAAATATCTTTGGGAAGACAGCATTGAAATCAAAATTACCGGAAAAGGAAACGGATTAATTTATTCTTATTACGAATCAACAAAAATCTCTTTTAAAAATCAAGATGTAATTTATATTTATGATGAGTACTACTTAAATTCATCTGAAATTAAAAGCTTTATAAACCAAATTGTAATAAATAAAAAGAAAGTTTTTAAAAAACAGCAATTAAATTACACGCCAAAAAACTTATATTTAGAAAGTTTCAGTGACTTTAAAGGACATCCCATTTTATCTTTTAGAGGAATTATGATGTGGAGTGTAATTATTTTTTTTGCCTTTCTACCTTTTTACAGTTCTAATAAAATTCAACTCATACCTCTACTAATTGTTTATTCTTTTTGTCTCATCTGGTTTTTGTTAAGCTCTTGGATGATGCACTATTTTAGAATTTCAAACAAATATTTTATTGTCAAAAATCATTACTTTTTTTGGACTGAGAAAATCTATTTACTCGAAAATATTGAAGAAATAGTTTATGAACAACAAGGAAAACAATCAAATGCATTGAGAATTATTACAACGGATTTTAAAAGCACGCGTTTTTTAGCAGGAAGCTTAAGTGACAAAAAATGGTTAAAAATGAAAGCTATTTTTGAAGAGAAAAATATAAAAGTAAGAAATGAATGCATTTAAACTTTGTAACTTTGAAACTAAATCCTTTCAACTTTAAAAATGAGCTTCACAAAAACTACAGAACAGTCTTCAAAATACGAACATTTAGAAAAAATGTCCGTTGCTGATTTATTGCAAAACATAAATAATGAAGACAAAACCGTTCCGCTTGCCGTAGAAAAAGCATTACCACAAATTGAAAAATTGGTAGAAAAAGTAGTCGAAAAGATGAAAAATGGCGGCCGATTATTTTATATCGGAGCGGGAACTTCTGGACGATTGGGAATTGTGGACGCTTCAGAATGTCCGCCGACTTTCGGAGTTCCTTTTGATCTGGTCATCGGAATTATTGCCGGAGGCGACATTGCCATCAGAAAAGCTGTTGAATTTGCTGAAGATAACAAAGACCAAGCTTGGAAAGATTTACAAGAATGGAATATCAATAAAAATGACGTGGTTATTGGAATCGCTGCGTCTGGAACAACGCCTTATGTGATTGGCGGTTTGCAAAAATGCAACGAAAATAATATCACCACCGGAAGCATTTCCTGTAATGCAGAAAGTCCGCTGTCAAAGACCGCTAATTTTCCTATTGACGTAGTTGTAGGTCCAGAATTTGTCACAGGAAGCTCAAGAATGAAAGCGGGAACTGCGCAGAAATTAGTCCTAAATATGATTTCTACGTCCACGATGATTCAACTCGGAAAGGTGAAGGGAAATAAGATGGTTGATATGCAATTGAGCAATTACAAATTGGTTGACAGAGCCGTGAGAATGATTATGGATGAACTTTTAATTTCTGAATCTGAAGCAAAACTGCTACTTGACAAATATAAAAACGTTCGGAATTCGATTGAAAATTATAAAAAGTAAATGAGTACCGATAAAAAAATACTTCAAAAAGGAATTTTATTTATGTCAATCGCTTTGCCATTGCTATTTCTGGGTCCGGTTGTGGTTCACAGCGCTTTTAAAAATCAAAATCATCCTTATTATTTCGTTGTTTTAGGATGTGGAATTGTGATCTGCCTTGGAGCGATGCTGATGATGTTTTTAGGATTAAAAAAAATTATGGACAGCCTGTTCAATAAAAAATGAAAGAAACCATACATATAAGCAAGACTTTTTCAAAAGTAATTTATACCGAAGAATCCATCAAAAATAGGGAATTTGAAAACTGCACTTTTATCGATTGTGATTTATATGGAAGCGATTTTTCTATGTCGCAATTTTTAGATTGTACTTTTAAAGGCTGTAATCTTTCGATGGTGAAATTTAATTCTACAAGTTTAAAAAACGTAGAATTCGAAAATTGCAAAATGATGGGAATTGCGTTTGAATATTGCGAAGATTTTTTATTTGAAGTAAAATTTGACGATTGCGTTCTTGATTTTTCTTCGTTTGCTAATAAAAAGATGCCGAAAACAAAATTCATCAAATGCTCGATGCAAGATGTAAATTTTGCTGGAACTAATCTTTTGAAAGCTGTTTTTGACGATGTAAATTTGAATGGAGCTTCCTTTGACAGAACAAATCTATCAGAAGCCGATTTGTCAAAAGCTTATAATTTTTCAATCGATCCGGAATTAAATTCTGTCAAAAAAGCAAAGTTTTCTCTCAAAGATGCTGGCGGTTTATTAGAAAAATACAATTTGAAATTAGTTTGATATGGAAGCAAATTCACAGTATTTAGAAAGTGCTAAAAAACAATTTTTATATTATAAATTGCTCGGCGAAAAGGCGATTGGTCAATTAGAAAACGAACAACTTTTTATATCGATGAACGAAGACACGAATAGCATTGCGCAAATTGTAAAACATTTGTCAGGAAATATGCTTTCTCGCTGGACGGATTTTTTGACTTCTGATGGAGAAAAAGAATGGCGAAATCGGGATGATGAATTTGTTGATACTTACAAATCAAAAACTGAATTATTAGAAAATTGGAATAAAGGTTGGGATTGTCTTTTCAACGCTATAAATCACTTAAAACCAGAGCAACTTTCAGATATTATTTACATTAGAAACGAAGGACATTCTGTTGTAGAGGCGATTAACAGACAGTTGGCGCATTATCCTTATCACATTGGGCAGTTGGTTTTTTATGCAAAATTGTTGAAGAAAACCGAATGGGAAAGCCTCTCAATCCCAAAAAATAAGTCGGGAGATTATAATTCTGAGAAGTTTTCTAAAGAGAAAAGTATCAAGAATTTCACAGATGATGAATTGAAAAAACTAAAGTAAATTTTAAAAACACAGCCATAGCCCTGTCCCGAAGCTTCGGGAGTAGCGGAAATCCTTTTTTAGAAAATGGCTATTTTTTGCTGACGCAAAACAGCGACCGGAGGTTCCGATGGTTCGGGACGTTTTGTGGCTTGCAAAAAAAGATATTAACTAAAAAGATTGTAGCGTAAAGCAGGAAATAGCTTCAAAAATATAACTATGAAAAAAATAGCACTTTTAGGAATTTTAGCCATAACAGCAACATCTTGCTACGAAGCAGAACGCAATTGCAAAGATTTTAAAACTGGCGAATTTCAGTTTGAATATGAAGTTGGCGGTGTGAAAAAAGTATCAAATTTTGTACGAAATGACTCTTTAGAAGTTGGAACGTTTGAAGGAAAAAAATACAGTTCAACAGTGCGCTGGGTAAGCGATTGCGAATATATTTTACAGCGAATAAATCCTAAAAATATGGCAGAAAGCAAAGCTATTCAAATGAATATTCTTTCTACGACGGATAATTCTTATACCTTTGAGTTTTCAAATATTGGAGAGTCAAAAAAACAACGAGGAACTGTAATTAAATTAAAATAAAGATAAAATGGAAGTATTTTTAAATCCAGATGCTTGGATTGCCTTGCTGACACTGACTTTCCTCGAAATTATCTTGGGAATCGACAATATCATTTTTATTTCGATCGTAACCGGAAAACTTCCTGCTGAAGACCGAAAAAAAGCGACAAGAATTGGCCTTTTTCTCGCCATGTTTATGAGAATCGGATTGCTTTTTGGGATAACACTTTTAATTGCAATGAAAGCGCCTTGGTTTTCATTTGATTTTGGCTGGTTTAGCGCTGACATCACCGGACAGGCAATGATTCTTCTGCTCGGAGGCCTATTTTTGATTTATAAAAGCACTAAAGAAATCCACGAAAAAGTGGATCATAAAGGTGAAGAAGAAAAAAATCTTGGCAATGCAGCAAGAAAATCTTTCACCAATGTAATCGTCCAGATTTTGCTGATTGACTTGATATTTTCTGTTGACTCGATTTTGACTGCAGTTGGAATGACAAATGGTTTAGACGGCGCATTGGTGATTATGATTACGGCAGTTGTAATTTCTGTGGGAATTATGATGTTATTCGCAGTTCCTGTTGGGAATTTTGTGAATGCCAATCCGTCGATTCAGATTCTCGGTTTGGCCTTTTTAATTTTAATTGGATTTATGCTCATTACAGAAAGCATGCATCTTTCAAATGCACAATTGGCTGGTCAGCACGTGGGTGCGGTTCCAAAAGGATATTTGTATTTTGCGATTGCTTTCTCTTTGGCAGTGGAGTTTTTGAATATGAAGATGAGGAAGAAAAAGGAATAATTGATTGATGGAAGACAACTATATATTTAAATCTGAGCGTCTTGGATTTAGAAATTGGAAACACACCGACATTGACGAAATGTTTTTAATAAACTCCGACAAAGATGTCATGGAATTTTTTCCAACTTTTCCGACGAAAGAACAAACTGCTCAATTTATTGAGAGGATGAATAACCAATTTTTAGATTCCAAATTTTGTTATTTTGCAGTGGATAAACTAGAAAACCAAGAATTCATAGGTTTTATAGGTCTTTCTAAGCAAACATACGATGCGAAATTTACGCCGTGTGTTGACATCGGATGGAGAATCAAAAGCTCAGAATGGAACAATGGTTTTGCAACTGAAGGAGCAAAAAGATGTCTTGATTATGCTTTCAATGATTTAGGAATTGAAAAAGTTTATTCGGTTGCACCAAAAATCAATAGTAAGTCAGAGCATATTATGACCAAAATAGGCATGAAAAAATTATACGAATTCAATCATTCTCTACTTTCAAATGACGAAAGATTAAAGTG
>Ga0247817_10000521_pt1 | contig 21153 bp, 10 predicted proteins | sample UWRJL212509R1_FD_178010 | JGI IMG/M metagenome (GOLD analysis project Ga0247817, IMG submission 178010) | Plant litter microbial communities from Arlington Agricultural Research Station in Wisconsin, United States - UWRJ-L212-509R-1 | ecosystem: Environmental > Terrestrial > Plant litter >...
GTAGTGCGGGTCTTGCTGCGCCTCAACATCAGCAAAAGCTACTATCGCCATCAGTGCGGTGAAAAATATTTTCTTCATTGTTAGATTTTTTGAATCCCGGCGGGGCTTCCGCAGTGCGGAAGCCTTGGGACTGTTGTGGTTTAGTTTCTCTGTCTGTTGATCTGTACCCATCCGGATACCGTTTTCACTCCTTCGCGCTCGATCACATAGTAGTATGTTCCGTCTGGCAGCTCGTTTCCGTTGTCTGCCTGGCCGTGCCACTCTTTCCTGTAATTCGTGAAGCTGTTCACCCTCTTCCCGTAGCGGTTGAAGATCTCTAGCTTTCTTACGTTGAAGCCGGTAAGGTCGAACTCGTCATTCGCACCGTCGCCGTTCGGCGAGATCCCTTTTGGAATGTTGCAGGCGATGTTATAAACTGTAAAGTTCTCAGTAGTCTCGCATCCGTTGTCATTAACTGTCACTGTGAAAATCATTGGATAGGTTGCATTTGCCAGACTTGAAACATAAGTATAGACATCAAACATTTCATCATTATTTCCCACAGTCTGTCCTGATTCATTTTTCCATGTGTAATTTGCTGTGTTTGCATTGTAAGAAGTAGCAACTGGAATAACTTCAAGCGTAAAGTGGCTGTCAATGCAACTTTCTGTAATTTTTGCTTGGATGCTTGCAATGGTTACATTTAATGTCATTGCAGTAGCACATTGTCCTGCATTTGGCGTGAAAACATAGCTTCCGTTTGAAGCGGTATTGATTGTTGCTGGCGACCATGTTCCTGTGATTCCGTTTGGGGAAATTGGACTTAAAGCAGGTGCTGTATTTCCTTTGCAAAGCGAAAGAACTGTCGCAAAATCAGGCGTGATTCCTGATGTGATGGTGACACTTAAAGTTACAGTCGTTGCACATTGTCCTTGATTTGGTGTGAAGGTATAATTTCCTCCTATTGTATTGCTTACAATTGCCGGACTCCAAGTTCCTGTAATTCCGTTTGGAGCGGTTGTACTTAAAATAGGTGCCGTACTTCCTGTGCAAATCGTTATAGGCGTTGTGTCAAAGTTAGGAACATTCGTCGCATTCGTTACAGTCACTTGAAATGTTGCTGTTGTAGCGCATTGTCCTGCATTTGGAGTAAATGTATAGGTTGCCGAAGCGGTATTGCTTACTATTGCCGGACTCCAAGTTCCTACAATTCCGTTAGGTGATATTGTATTTAAAATAGGAGCTACGTCGCCAAAGCAAATTGTAGCCACAGTATTGAAATTAGGAACAATAGTAGCTGTCGTGATATTCACACGAAGCGTCACAGCTGTGGCGCATTGCCCTGCGTTTGGTGTAAAAGTATACGTTGCTGCTACAGTATTGCTTACTGTTGCCGGAGACCACGTTCCTGTAATTCCGTTTGGTGATGTGCTGTTCAGAATAGGTGCAGTGCTTCCTGAACACAATGTTATAGGTCCCGCAATAAAATCTGGGACAATTGTAGCCGTTGCTACATTTACCCTAAGCGTTGCCGTTGCAGCACACTGTCCTGTATTTGGCGTAAAGGTATAGTTTGCCGAAGCCATATTGCTTACTGTTGCTGGTGACCAAGTTCCTGTGATTCCGTTTGGGGAAGTTGTGTTTAGAAGAGGTGCCGTATTGCCTGCGCATAATGCTAGTACGGTGCTGAAATTAGGTACAATTCTCGGCGTAATTGTCACTGATAAGCTTACTGGTGAAGCACATTGGCCGTTATTTGGCGTAAAAGTATACGTTCCGGGCGCGGTATTGCTGATAGTTGCCGGATTCCATGTTCCTATAATTCCGTTTGGAGATGTTGTGCTTAAAATCGGCGCCGTACTTCCTGAACAGAGCTGTATTGGCGTTACATTAAAGTTTGGAACCGTGCCATTTGTTACCGTTAGGTTTATAATATCTGTTACTTGCGCTCCACAGCTGTTTGTAGCTGTCAATGTCAAGACCACTACACTTCCTGCGCTTGACGCACTTGGTGTATAAGTTGTCGTAAGGCTTCCCGGTGCTGAAAAAGTACCGCTTGGTGCTGACCACAACACCGTCTGCTGGCCTTGAGCCGTGGCGTTTAAAGTGACAGCATTTCCTGCGCAAGTACTTAAACTGCTGTTTCCCGCATCAACTGTAAAGGGCGGAATCGGTGCTATGCATCCGTTGTTTACATACGTCGCTGTGCCTGATGGCGTGAAGTTTACTGTGGCTCCATCGCCCGCAGCGTTTTGTCCGGATTGGTTTATTAATAGCGAACGGTCGTAACTTACTGTATCACGGCATGCGCCAAATGACATGGTCAGCGTTCTTGTAGCAGAAGCGCCGTAATTGGCAAAGTGACCGCTCGTGGTATTTGCATTTTGAAACACTATATAAATGTTTTCTGTCAATGCTCCAAAAGAATTTGACGTCACGTCAAAGTTATAGCTCGTTACTATAATTACTGTAGCATTTGCAGGAAGCACGCCACCTGTTGGCTGTATCAGCTGTCCGCAACCGCCAGCATCAAGGATGTCTGCGTTTAAGTTGGCCACCTTTGCGGTCGTTGTAGCATTCTGAATCAAGCCTTCCCAAGGATTGTTCGGCCAGCTTACCACCAAATTATTCGTATTTAAGGGTGCATTTCCCACTTTAAAACGCACCATTTCATTGCGCCCTTCGGTATTGGTGTTGCCATCACAGGCATCAACCAAGATACTTTCGATTTCAAAACATTGAGCATTCGAATTTTGGTAGAAAAAAAGCGCGAAAATAAATATCAAGGCAGTCCGCCTCAAAGTAGTTTTCAATTTCATTTTAGTAAATTTTAAATCTGCGCAATGTACCCCCGCTAGGTTAACTAGGCTTCTCGGTTTTTTTATGAAATGGTTATTATAAGGTTAGCAAGCCCTTAAATGCGGTCTCATAGGTCTAAATTTTAATTGGTAGTGATGAATTTCGAACACTTGATTTATCATTTATGAAACATCTCCCGCATTATTTTTATTAAAAATATGTTAAAATTGATTTTTATCGGATTTATTGACCGTTTGACGATTTTATTTTTTTGGTTTGTTTTAAAACTATACATTGCGAGAGATTTGATATTTAACCGTTCTTGCAATCTATTAAAAATCAGTTTTTTATACTGCTATTTTAAATCTTATTACTTCTATTTCTCAAGAGGTTTATTTAAAAAAAATGACGTGTGCAGTAAGAAGAATGACAAGTGAAGTGAAAAGAATGGCGTGTGAAGTGAAAAGAATGGCGTGTAAAGTGAAAAGAATAGCATGTGAAGTGAAAAGAATGGCGTGTGAAGTGAAAATAATAGCGTGTAAAGTGAAAATAATGGCATGTGAAGTGAAAAGAATGGCATGTTAAGTGAAAAGAATGGCATGTTAAGTGAAAATAATGGCGTGTTAAGTGAAAAGAATGACGTGTGAAGTGAAAATAATGGCGTGTAAAGTGAAAAGAATGACGTGTGAAGTGAAAAGAATGGCATGTGAAGTGAAAAGAATGACGTGTGAAGTAAAAATAATAAAAAGGATAAAATATCAAATCCTTGTATAGTAAAGCCGATTAGCATTTTAATAAACAACGATAAAAAACAGTAATTAATTTAAACCAAGCAATACCATGAAAAAACTCCAAATAGACCAGTATGATATGATACTATCTGTAGAAAATCATTTTAATGACAACATAGCGCTTTGGTCGGCGAACCGACCGCTTACTGACACAAAGCAATTATTTTCGGGAAAAGTAACTGTGCTTTCTAATCATGTTGCTTTGCAGTTGATGAATCCAAAAGGGATTACTATTGACAAGGCAAACACAAGAGCGGTATTAGAAAACCAAGCCTTTATGCTGAGTTCAAAACTTTGCGGTTATGCTGCGATTTCTGGCAATACCGAATTGTACAAAAGAGCCTACCTGACAAAAACACAGCTCACCACTTTTCGTGAAGCAGAACTCGTGGGCGTTATTACGAACCTCCATCAAGATGCAACTGTGGAAATTGACAATCTTGAACCTTATGGAGTAACACAAGATACCTTAAATTTAATCTCAAGAGCGAATACTGCTTTCGGCAGCCTGATGAAAAAACCTACTGCAGCGATTGCTAAAAGAAAGGCGGCGACAGCCAAAATTGCCACGCTCTTGCCAGAGATTATTGAAATTTTAGAAACCAGATTTGACAACCTTATTGTGAGCCTTGAAGAAGAAGAGCCACAATTTACAGAAATATATACCAATGTCAGGGCATTAAATTCGACGGGTATCCATCCATTGAGCTTGACTGTTTTGGTATTGGATGCGGCAACAAAACTTCCGATACCGAATGTGAATATTGAAATCTTGGGAGAAGGCATCTCAAGACTTTCAACCGATAGAGGATATAACAGAGTACAGAATTTAGTGGCAGGCCGTCATTCGCTGACAGCCAAACATCCTAATTTTGTGACGCAGACAGTCAATTTTACTATTGTAAATAGCGAAACTACAGAATTGGTGGTGCTTTTAGAAAAAGATACAGTGGCTTAAATGGGCATTGATTTTAAATAGAACTAAAATGCAATTTATCAGAATATAAAAAGCCTCCTAGTTATGAGGAGGCTTTTTGTTCTGAAAGGTATTGCTGCTTACTTTTTGACAAATTTTACAGTCTTGGTAGCAGTTCCAGCACTAATTTTAAGCAGGTAAGTTCCTGAGTGCAGTGCTACCGTATCTATCCTGGCAACGGTGCTCTTTGGATTGGAAAGCAAAACCTGCTGTCCTAAAAGAGTGTAGATTGTGATGGTATCGATGTTACTACTGTAAGATACATTCAAATACTCATTGGCAGGATTTGGAAAATATTTCAGGTCTGAAATCTTAAAAGTATCTGTGCCTAAATCGATTCCTGCGGTTATTGGCAGTCTGCTTGTGCCTTCACAGCCATTAACGGTTTGTGAAGCATAATAAGTCACACCACTAACGATAAGGGTTGTTGATGGAAGCTCGTTACCGCCTGATGGCGCATCATACCATTTTATGCCAGTTCCCGAAACGGTAAAGGCAGCCAATGTTTGACCTGTTGTAAAGTCTTGAACGGCTGTTCCGGTTGGAGAAGGCGTTTCGTTTACAGTGATTGTGACCGTGGCAGTTACCGCACACTGTCCTGCATTTGGCGTGAAGGTATAAGTTGCCGTTTCGGTGTTGGAGACAGTTGCCGGTGACCAGGTTCCGGTGATGCCATTGGCAGAAGTAGTAGCTAAAAGAGGCGCAGTAGTGCCAAAGCAAAATGCAGGAATGGCGTTGAATGTTGGTGCAATCTGCTGACTGACAAGTACGGCTACGGGAACACGGCTACTTTCGCAACCGTTCAATGTTTGGGTAACATAATAGTTTCCTGAAACTAGCGGTGTGGTGGGCAAAAGGGCAGGAGTGGAAGTGGCTGTAGCATACCAGTTTTTTACTGCATTTTCAGCAAGCGCTACCTGAAGGTTACTGACTGTTGCCGTTCCGCAGAAATTCTGGGCAACGGCAGTAGGTGCAGGAGTAACATTTACAGCAATGCTTGTGGCAAAGATATCACCTGTGGCAACAGGCGAAGCGCTTACCACTCTGATTTTATAACCAGTTCCTGAAGGCGTGTTTTGAGGAATGGTGGCATTTATTGTTCCGGCAACGGAAGAAGCAAAAGTACCGATGTTTACAGGCGTGCTGAAATTGCCAGAAGCGTCAGAAAGCTGTGCCGTGAAAATGTTTCCAGCGTTATAAGTGCCTACTGGCGTGTAATTCAAATCAAAAGCAGCGCCCGCACAAAACGGACCCGTTGCTGCAATGGAATTTACGGTGATTGTTCTGGTGGCTATTTTGGCAATCCTGTTTCGTGTGAAATCATTATAAGTAGTAAAATTTCCGGCAATGATCAGGTTCTCGTCCTCCATGACGTTCATGCTATAAACAGAAGTCGCTAAAAATCCATTGCCGACGGCAAAAGAAGTGTCCAAGCTTCCATTGGCATTAATTCTGGCTAGTCCTCTTCTGGATGTGCCGTTAAAATTAGCAAAACCGCCTGCAATAATTATTTTGCCGTCAGGCTGTATTTTAATAGCGTTTACCCTGCTGGTCAAGCCAGTGCCCACAGTGGTGCCGGTGTTAAATGTTGCATCATAAGTTCCGTTGGCATTTAACCGAATGAGATTCAGCTTTCTCAAACTGCCTGCTTCGTATATAAAACCGCCACCTGCAATTATTTTTCCATCAGCTTGCAGTGCCATTGAGGTCACAGCACCGCCTGAAGTGATGGGTGTGGTAGTGGACGTGTAAAGTAATGATGTAAAAGTTTCGTCTTTTGAGCCGTCAGCATTCAATCGTTCTAACAAAACAAAAACAGAAGCTGTTCTATTGACAGAACCTCCCACCAAAATCTTTCCGTCAGGCTGCACTATGCTGCAATAAAAGTTAGGATTGCTGGTGCCGGCATGTGAAATAACCGATTCAAAGGTATTGTCAATTGATCCGTCTGAATTTAACCTTGCAATACCGCCTCTGGCACCTGTGATTTTAAAACTTCCGGTGATGATTATCTTTCCGTCAGGCTGTAAAGTAATTGCTTTTATATCAGCCATATTTATAATTCTGGCATCTAAATTAAAAGTGGCATCTAGCGAACCGTCAGTATTTAATCTGACCATGCAGTTTTTTGCAACATCATTAAATGTGGAAAAAGCACCCGCCACAAGCATCTTTCCGTCAGACAAGACTTCAATATCATTTATTGTAACGGTTGTTACGCCTGTAATAACGGGTATTCCGGTGCCAGGATTAAAACTGGTGTCTAAAGTGCCGTCAGCATTAACACGTGCAATGCCTTTTCTGGAAACGGCATTGTATTCTGAAAAACTGCCGCCGATCATGATTTTTCCATCGGGCAATGGTGCGGCGATATTTACTATAAAATCAGGACCTTCATCAGGATCAAAAGAAGTATCTAGGCTTCCGACCTGGCTGTAAGTGACCGTTCCTGCAGCAAGCATAAAAAGAAGCATCAGGCTTTTAAGAGCGGTGTGTAATTTTTTTTTCATTGTGTACTACGAATAAGAGTTTGTTTGTATTGGTTTGTTGCAAGCGCCAGCAAAAAGCAAATGCGGTGCAAGATAATTTATATTGTAAATCAGTCAGTTATGTGGTGTTTATGAAAAAGTTATAGGCATGTTATGAAAAAAAACTCCGGACGATAAACTATCGTCCGGAGCATTTTTATACTTGTAAAATAAATGTTACTCTACAACAATCTTCTTAGTCGCAACAGTGCTTCCAGAAGTAATTGAAACCAGGTACATTCCCTTTTGAACGTTTCCTAAGTCAATAGTATCGTTGTCAGCTACATTTTTACCAAAAACTTTCTTACCAGTCAAGTCATAAACCGCAAGAACAGCAGTTGCATCTGAAGCACCAAGCTGAATTTGGAACTGTCCTTTGTTTGGATTTGGATATACTTTTACATCAGTAGAAGTACTAGTGCTTCCTGCTAATTTTCCTTTTAAAGGCGCTTTAGGAGAAGAAGCATTACATGTCCAAGTCAAATCGTCAATTACCACTCTGTTACCGCTATTTTCAATTCTGATAGTAATATCACCAGTAATGTTAAGGGCAACATTAAAAGGAGCAGGCGTTTCAGAAGTTACAGCAACGTTGCTACCAACTTGCACTTCATTAACGTAAACTTTAAGCGTAGAATTTCCTGTAAAGACTCTTTTATAGTTAAAAGACAAGTTTGTTATTCCTTGAGAAGAAGGGAAGTTTGTATTTGTCAAAGCACCTGTTCTCAACGTGATTGCTTTTCCAGTAATCGTCTGATCAGTTCTGGCATCAGTGGCAGTCCAAGTTACTTGATTGTCGCCTGTCCAGCTTCTTGTGATGTAGTTTGATTGCGGAGCGCCTATGTTTGTGAAAGTTTCAACACCTCCGCAAAGTGTTTGAAGTGTTGTAAAAGTCGTAGTCGCTGGTGCAGCAAAAGCAGGACCGGCACAATCTTCGCTATTGTTATAAGCAAAAACAGTAAGGTAATACATTGCATTTTCTTCTAAACCAGAATTGATTGTAAACTGAGTTGCAGTTCCTGCATAACCGATAAAACCGTCAGCAAAAGGCTCATTTATTCCATAAGGAAAACCTTCAGAAGGAAGCGTGCCTGAGAAAGGAGTAGGGGTAACTACCGCTACATATCCATCGGCAGTTCCAGTCATGGTCACATCAGTTGAAAAATACGTAGTATTTGCTGTTGCAACAGTTCCTGCTACTGGCGCTTCACACGGAAGGGCTACATTTGCAGTAAGATTTAATGCGCAAGAAACATCGTTTGAAGCAATATTGATATTGGCATCAAGAGCGCCCACAGCCAAACCTGTGCTGTTTAAAACCACTGTTACCTGAGCAGAAGCGTTTGGAGCAATAACTGAAGGAAGTGCTGAAGTTACTGAGAAAGCGCCATTATCAGGAGTGATGCTGCTGATCAATAAATCTTGACCGCCCACGTTTGTGATATTGAAAGTACGCGTTCTATTTACGCCTTCTGCAATGTTGCCAAAGTCAACTGTAAAGTTACCACAAGCTCTTTGCGCACCGCTATTATCTGCTAATTGGATTTTTGGGGTTGCTGGCGCTTGGTAGCACGTCCAAGAAAGGTTGTCAATAACTACTCTGTTTCCTGAATTTACGATTTCAATTACCGCATCAGCAGATAACTGTACCACTTGTGAAAATACCTGAGGCGTTTCAGAAGATACTGGGATATCAGCACCGTATTGATCGCCATTTACTAATAATTTCAATGTAGAATCACCTGTGAAAACACGCTTGTAGTTAAAAGTTACTGTTCCGATGCCTATTATTGGCGTCGTGTTTTTTAAAGAACCTGAACGCAAGGCGATACCTTTGCCTGTTAAGGTCTGGTCAGTTCTAGCATCAGTTGCTTGCCAAGAAGCATAGTCACCTATCCAGTTTCTTGTCAGGTAAGAGTTCGGCGTAATTGTTTCTACATTGGCAAAAGTTTCATAACCTGCAGCGCAAGGCACGGCAAAAGTTTGAGAAACTGCAGCAGCATATACCGGACCGCCGAAACAATCTCCCGCATTGTAAGGGAAAATGTGAACGTAAGGCGCGCTTCCGAAATCTAAAACTGAGATAGCGAAGTTGGCATCAGTACCGTTGTAAACCACCATTCCTGTTCCGAAATCATCACCTAATTCATAAAGATCACCATTAGTTGGCGTGGCGCCCAATGTACTAGAATCAGACAAAACAGCCAAGTAACCACCAGCAACAACGTTGCTTACGGCAACATTTGCAAAAAGCGGATTAGCATCAGTCACAGCCAGCGTGGCAGTTGCGGCAGGAGCAGTACATTGCAATAAACCAGTTGCTAAAAGGTTTACTGTGCATTGCTCAGCAACATCGCTTCTGTTAATAGTAAGCACGGCAGTTTTGCTACCAGCAGCAGTATTGTTAAAACGCACTGTTACTGGGGCGACATCTTGCGGCGCGATTGAAAAAGCACCAGGAAGAGGTGAAACGATAGTGAATTCACCAGCATCTGCACCGCTTAAAGACAATGAATTGATGGCAAGACTTGCCGTTCCTGTGTTTTTGATTGAAAAAACAGAATCTTTTTGCGTTCCCACAGGAGCGGCTCCGAAGTTTACAGCAAAAGTACCGCAGTCAACGTTGTTATCGTCTGCATCTGCAAGCTGTAATTGCGGTGCTGTGGCTCCAGTTCCGTAGCAATCCCAGGCAACATCGTCAATAACGATTCTGTTTCCGGAATTTCTAAATTCTAGATTCACATTGCCTTCAAGATTTACCAGAATGGAAGCGGCTGTAGGTGTTTCAGAAGAAACAACAATGCTGTCTTTCTGAACTCCGTTTACAAAAACTCGTAAAGTAGAATTTCCTGTGAATACTCTTTTGAAATTAAAATTCAATGTACCGATACCGCCGGCAACTGCAGCGTCATTGGTCAATTTTCCTTGCGATCTTAAGGTGATTGCTTTGCCATTAAGCGTCTGATCGTTTCGGGATTCAGTGGCTGACCATGCTACACCGTTGTCACCAATCCATGTTCTGGAAATGTAAGCGGTTTGGTTCGTGCCTAAGTTTGTGAAAGATTCGCTTCCACCGCCAGTACATTCCAATACTTGTTTTGGAAGCGCATTTGAAGTTTTTTTAGAAGACAAGAAACCTTCTTTAATGGTCTTGCTTTCTGTTTTAATGTCAGTTGTTGTTTTTATAACAGGTGTGGTAATCGCAAAGGACAGACCAGAAATACCCGCTAAAAACAATACTTGGAAAAATCGTTTTGTAAACATAATTAAAAGTTTTGGGGATTAATAATTACTATTTCAAAAAATGATTTACCTGCAGGGTTTTATCGATTTTGGTATTCAAATTTAGTTCTATATAAGTTGTCAAATGCAATTTTAAAGATAAGGATATATTAATAAAATGTTTTTTAAAGCATTAATATATAGTGTTTTATGTTTTTTATGTGAAGCGGTTTTTAAAATATAAGGAAGTGTTTTAAATAGAAAAAGCCTCCTAATAATTAGGAGGCTTTTTGGTATGGCTTTTAATGCGATTTATCTTTTGATGATCTTTATTGTTTTGATATCATTTTCAGCATTGATATTTATGAAATAAGTACCAGCATTTAAATTTGACAAGTCAATTTTTGCAGCAGCGCTGTTTGGATTTACATTCAAAACTTGCTGGCCAAGAAGGTTAAAAACTGTGACAGCAACAATTGTTTTGCTCGCTTCTAAGTTTAAAACCTGGTCTACAGGATTAGGGTAATATTTTAACTGCACTGTTTGGAACGTTTTATTGCTTAAGTCGATTCCGGCAGTGATTGGCAGTCTCGCAGGGCTTTCGCAACCGTTTAAAGTTTGTGAAGCATAATAAACCGTACCGCTTGCGATAACAGTGGTATTTGGCAATACGTTACCGCCAGTTGGCGCATCATACCATTTTATGTCTGTTCCATTCACAATAAAATCTTCTAGAGTATCGCCGGTTGTAAAATCTTGAGTAGCGGTTCCGGTTGGAGGAATTGTTGTGCTTACAGTAGTAGTTAAGATAACTGTTGCAGCGCACTGGTTTGCATTAGGCGTGAAAACATAAGAACCGTTTGTGGTGTTCGAAACTGTTGCCGGCGACCAAGTTCCAGTGATTCCGTTAGGAGAAGTCGCTGCTAAAACAGGAGCCGTACTACCCGAACAGAAAGTAGGAATTTGGGCAAAATTAGGAACAGTCAATGGTGTGATAGTGGTTGTAAATGTCACTGAAGAAGCACATTGGTTTGCATTAGGCGTAAAAGTGTAAGAGCCACCAATTGTGTTTGAAACAGTTGCTGGTGACCAAGTTCCAGTGATTCCGTTAGGAGAAGTTGAAGCTAAAACTGGAGCCGTAGTGCCTGAACAGAAAGCAGGAATCTGAGCGAAGTCAGGAGTAGTCAATGGTGTGATTGTCGTGGTAAGCGTTATCGGAGATGCACATTGACCTGCGCCTGGCGTGAACGTGTAAGTTCCTTCAATAGTGTTTGAAATAGTTGCCGGTGACCAAGTTCCAGTGATATTATTAGGAGAAGTCAAGGCTAAAACTGGAGCAGTAGTACCTGAACAGAAAGCGGGAATCTGTGCAAAATCAGGAACAGTCAAAGGCGTGATTGTTGTAGTAAGCGTTAGTGGAGATGCGCATTGACCAGCATCTGGTGTGAAAGTGTAAGAGCCTTCAATAGTATTTGAAACAGTTGTTGGCGACCAAGTTCCAGTGATATTGTTAGGAGAAGTTGAAGCTAAAACAGGAGCTGTTGTACCTGAACAGAAAGCAGGAATCTGAGCGAAGTTAGGAACAGTCAAAGGCGTGATTGTCGTGGTAAGGGTTATAGGAGAAGCACATTGACCTGCGTCTGGCGTGAAAGTGTAAGAACCTTCAATAGTATTTGAAACAGTTGCCGGAGACCAAGTTCCAGTGATATTATTAGGAGAAGTCAAGGCTAAAACTGGAGCAGTTGTACCTGAACAGAAAGCAGGAATCTGTGCAAAATCAGGAGTTATCGTTGGGTTTATAGTGATATTGCTTCCGTTATCATTACTGAAAGTTAACGGCTCTGCGTTAAGAACCCTGATTCTGTAATTTGTTCCAGCGGTTGTATTCGCAGGAATTGTAACATTTATAGGGCTTGTTGCGCCAGTGCCGATGATATTTGTGGCTGTTGCAGGAAAGGTTCCGTCGGCATTTGAGAGCTGTACGGAGAAGTTTGCATTAGTGAAGGTTCCTGTTTTTGAAAAACTAACGTCAAAAGCTGTTGCTTGGGAATTGCAAAACGGACCAAAAGCATTTGTAGCGGCTGTGATGGTTGTGGCAACAGGAAGTGCATTTCCTTGAATAAGAACATACTTTGTTGCAGCTCCAGTTGAAGCGAGGTTGATATTGCTTGTCTGGCCTCCGGTATTTATAGGTGAGAATCTTGCGTACAGCGTTCCTCCTGAACTTGGTAAAGTCACTGCATTGCTCCAATTAGTGTTGTCAATACTTACTTGAAACATTGGAAGCGTTGTGATATTTATAGCCGCAGTCAAGCCAACGCTTGATACAAGTACTGATTTTGATTCAGAGAAACTACCTATTTCAGTGTCGTCAAAAGTCAGCGTGTTTAAATTGGTACTAATCTCTGGAGTGATTTCTTGAATGGATTTTACAATTACATTATTCAATCCGATCAATGGAGAAGAACCGGTACCGTTACCGCGATCTGACGCAAAAGCAAGCGTGAATGTGGCGTTGTTTGCAATATTAAGATTGCTTAAAGTAATAGTTTTTGTCGCAGGATTGGCTACGGAATTGCTGATATTGTATGTCCAGTTTAGGGTTGAAACACTTCCTAAACTTGACGTTACAGCCCATCCTGGTGTTCTAGAATCTCTTGCTACAATAGAAAAAGCTTTGTAAGATAATTGGAGAGAAGTGATGGTACTTCCTGTGGTATTTTTGTAAGTTCCTTTTAATTCTACTGAAGCCACGCCGCTTGAAGCTTGATAACCAAAGCCGGCATTTGCGATAGCATAAACACCTCCAGCAGTTGTAGCTGTAGTTCCTTTATAATCACCTCCACCAGTCATTGTATAGCCAGATGGCAGTGAGCCGTTCCATCCGTTTAGTGATGTCGTTACATTGGCATTGTGTGCGCTGATGTTGACCTGTGCATAAGAATTTTGGAAAAATAGACCAACAATTGTCATGAACAATAGCTGGAAGACATTAAATCGTAAAAATGTTTTCATTCTAATAATTAAGTTTAAATGTTTGAAAACCAAAATTATAGGTTTGCTTGGGTAATCGTTTAAGCTTAATATTACGTTTTCGTTAAAGAATTTACATCATAAATTTTTTATAATACGCTTAAAGAATAAATATCAAATTGAACTGGCCATTTTGTAGAAAAAAAAATCTGATGCATAGTCAATTCTAATGTTATTCTAATGTTGCGCTTTAAATTTAGTCTTAAATTGCACTGCTAAATTTCCCCCGACGATGTTGAACAGAATAAAAAATAGTCTTTTGTGCAAGTGCCTTTTGGTACTCATGACGGGCTATTTTTTAATCAGCAGCATTACTATTTCCCGAAGCTTATTGCCAACAATTAACGATTCAACCTCACTGCAATCTATCGAAGGCATGGCTGGAAATTTCTTCAAAAAAGTATTTCAGTGCGAAGGTATTGCCGAAGAATTAGAAGAATTTGGGGCTAAAGAATGCAAAACATTAAAGCTGGCAAAAGGCCTTGCCTTACAAGATTATCTTCTGCCAATGGATGCTTCGTGGTTTAGAATGCAATTTCAGATTGAAGCTACACCTAGAAACTACAAAGAAAATCCTGTTTTTAAATTCGACTTTCATGGTACCATTCAGGTGCCGCCTCCACGAATAATGGCATAGATATTTTTATCGGCTTGAGAAAATTCTCAGGTCATTTTACATGGATTCTTACCATGTCACTTATCTATTAAATTATATTATATCGCTTTATGACACCTTTCAAACGTTTTTCTAGGTTGCTGAAGCTTGACAAACGCGACGTATATCAGATTATATTTTACGCAGCTTTTGCAGGCTTGGTAAACCTTTCCCTGCCGTTAGGGATACAAGCAATTATTAATTTTATTCAGAGCGGTCAGCTCAGTGTTTCGTGGATTGTATTGGTTTTGCTGGTAACTGTCGGAGTTGGATTTGGCGGCGTACTGACCATTCTGCAGTTTAGAATTGTTGAAAATCTGCAGCAACGCATTTTCGTGCGCTCTTCTTTTGAGTTTGCTTATCGTATGCCGTTGATAAAATTCAAAGAAATGTATTCTGAATATGCTCCTGAAAAAGCAAATCGGTTTTTTGATACGCTGATGGTCCAAAAAGGAACCGCAAAACTGCTGTTGGATTTTTGTGCTGCTTTTCTGCAAGTTGGTTTCGGGATTATATTATTGGTGCTTTATCATTCTTTCTTTATGGTTATTGGCCTGCTTTTTATCGCCATCTTGTATATTATTTTTAAGTATTCCTATAAAGACGGACTAGAAACTAGCCTCAACGAATCAAAATTCAAGTACAAAGTGGCGGCTTGGCTTCAAGAAATTGCGCGCAGTCGCGAAAGCTTCCGAAAAAATAAGAGTTTTGAATATGCCTTAAACCGAAATGACTCCTACGTTTCAGAATATGTAAATTTCAGGGAAAGCCATTTTCAGGTGATGAAAAAACAATACATTCAGCTGACGGTTTTTAAAGTGCTCGTTACTGCGGCATTGCTTTCTATTGGAGGTTTTTTGGTAATCCATCACCAAATGAATATAGGTCAGTTTGTCGCAGCAGAAATCGTAATCGTTTTGCTGATCAATTCGGTAGAAAAAATAATATTTGGGTTAGAATCTTTTTATGATGTACTTACTTCGGTAGAAAAAATTGGGCAGGTCACGGATATGGAAATCTCAAGTATTCCAAAGACAGCAAGTATTTTAGTGGAAGGCGTGACTATAGAGACTGAAAATGTAGGCTACCAATATCCGGGTTATAACAAGCAATCCTTAAAAAATATCAATCTAAAAATAGCGCAAGGCGAAAAAATTTTGGTTACAGGAGCTAACGGCGCCGGAAAAAGTACGTTGTTACGACTACTTTCAGGAATGCTAGAACCTGAAAAAGGAGCGATGTATGTGACTGATAATTACATGAATCGCTTAGACGAAGATACTTACAGGGCGCATGCGGGAACTTTTTTGCAAGGTGATACGCTTTTTGCGGGAACCATTAGGGAAAACATACTTTTTGGCAATGACACTTTAGATAGCGACGATTTGAAATGGGCTTTAGACAATGTTTGCCTTACGCCTTACATCAAGACATTTCCAAACGGACTTGAAAATCAAATTCATCCCGGCGGAAGCGAACTTTCGGCCTCTGACATTCAAAAAATATTATTGGCCAGAAGCATTGTCAACAAACCAAATATTCTTTTTCTAGAAGATCCTGTTGACAAAATGGACAGCTTGACTTCTCAAAAAATTGTGGACTTTTTGCTTTCGGATGAAAATAATTGGACTGTCGTAGTAACTTCAAAAAGCGACATCTGGAAACAAAAATGCAACCGCATGATCACCATTGACGAAGGAAAAATTAGTAACGATATAAAACTCTAGCCATGCTCAATTTATCTAAAGAAAATAATGTGCTGATCACGCCGGGGAAATATCAGTCAATTACAAACGTTGCCCGAAGGCCTCATTATAAATTATTGAACCGAATTATAGTAGGATTTTTATTATTTTCAATCGGATGCCTTTTCTTGCCGTGGACACAAAATGTCTCTGGAAGCGGTGCTGTCACTACCTTAAAACCCGACCAAAGGCCACAAACGGTTCACAACGCAATTGCAGGCCGTATTGAAAAATGGTTTGTTCAGGAAGGCGATTATGTAAAAAAAGGCGATACGATTCTTTTCATTACAGAAATTAAGGAAGATTATCTCGATCCTAATTTAATTGGAAATACAAAACAGCAAGTTGACGCTAAAAAAATGGCTGTCGAATCTTATGGAGATAAGGTTAATTCGTTGGATATGCAGGCAGAATCGCTTGGCACAGAAAGACAACTGAAGCTGCAACAGGCGCAAAATAAAATTCGTCAGGCACTCTTGAAAATTAAAAGCGACAGCATGGATCTTCAGGCGGTGAAAACACAATTGCGAATTGCCCAAACACAGTTTGACCGTTCGGTTGCGCTTAATAAAGAAGGGCTGAAGCCGCTCACGGATGTGGAACAAAAAAGGCTGAAGCTCCAAGAATCGGAAGCTTATATTATTACACAGGAAAATAAGCTTTTAAGCAGCAAGAATGAATTGATCAATGCGCGCGTAGAAATCAACCGAATTACGGCCGAATATTCAGAAAAGATTTCGAAATCGCGAAGCGATAAATTTACGGCTTTGAGCACGCAGTATGATACGGAAGCTCAAGTAAATAAACTGCAAAACCAATTTGTGAATTACAGCATCAGAAATGGATTGTATTATATCACGGCTCCACAAAGCGGTTATGTCAATCGCGCGCTGTTGGCGGGTCTTGGCGAAACGATTAAAGAGGGAACTCCAATTGTGAGCATCATGCCAGAAAGTTATGATATTGCCGTTGAGACATATGTCGAGCCTATTGATCTTCCTTTGATTCATCGCGGTGCAAAGGTTCGCGTTTGGTTTGACGGATGGCCAAGAATCGTATTTTCGGGTTGGCCCGGATTGTCTTATGGCACTTTCGGCGGGAAAGTCGTGGCGATTGAAAACTTCATCAGCGCCAATGGAAAATACAGAATTTTGGTTTCTCCAGAAAATCCGAATGAAAAGTGGCCGAAGGAACTCAGCATTGGCGCAGGGGCGCAAAGTATCGCTTTGTTAGAAACGGTTCCGATTTGGTATGAAATATGGCGTAACCTAAATGGTTTTCCTCCAAATTATTATGTTGGACAAAAAGAAGAAGATGGAAAGGAGAAGAAGTAAGATGAAAATGATAGCAAGAATATTTTTTGTATTGTTTTTTTTCGGAATTGCAAAATCATACGGACAAGATTTAGGCAATGATTTCAACAAGGAAGAATTGACCTACCGCGAATTTTTAGGCTATGTAAAAAAATACCATCCGATGGTGAAACAGGCCAATCTTGAGGTGAGCGAGGCTCAGGCTGCATTGATGGCGGCACGTGGCGGTTTTGATCCGAAAATTGAAGTAGATTACAACAAAAAAGAATTTAAAGGAACAGAATATTATTCGCTTTTGAACAGCAGTTTTAAGATTCCCACATGGTATGGAATCGAAGTAAAGGCAGGTTTTGACGATACCGACGGAAGTTATTTCAATCCGCAGAATCGAACGCCAGAAGCAGGTCTGACCTCACTCGGAATCAGCGTTCCATTAGGACAAGGCTTGTTCATAAACCAGCGAATGGCCGATGTCAGATCGGGAAAGCTTCAAGTTACGTTAAGCGAAGCCGAGCGAAAATTGAGGGCGATAGAAGTGCTTTACAAAGCTAGTGAAGCTTATTTTGAATGGCGACGCAGTTTTAACGAAGCCGTTCTTTACAACCGCTATCTTGGTTTTGCGAGCACGCGTTTTGAAGGAATAAAAAAGCTGATTGAGTTAGGTGATTCGCCGGCGATTGACAGTGTTGAAGCGCGAATAACCGTTAGAAATCGCGAATTAAATGTTGAAAATGGAAATTTGAAATTGGCCAAAGCCGCATTAAATCTTGCCAATTACCTGTGGATTGAAAATGTGCCGGTTGAATTAAATGCTACTATAAAACCTGAAGAAAATCTGATGGAAACGCTGGCAGAAACGCTAAATACGGACTCGGCAATTTTTGACAGTCAGTCGCTTGGCTCGCATCCGAAGATGACGGCTCTAGAAACAAAACTTTCAATTCTTGAAATAAACAGAAAACTGAAAGCCAATCTTTTATTGCCCAAGGTGAATGTGGGTTACAATTATATTTCAGAACCTGCCTATTTTGATACTTTTAATGCAGACGATTACAAGTTCAATATCGATTTCAGCTTCCCGATTTTTCTTAGGAAAGAAAGAGGAAACCTGAAAATCGCTAAACTTAAAATTCAAGATTTAAAATTTGATATCGAACAGCAAAGACTAGAACTTGGGAATAAAATTAAAGCGCAACAGACAGAAATCCTATCGTTAAAAAAGCAGAAAAGCGTAATTGACAATTTGGTTCAAGATTACATGACGATGCTGGATTCTGAAGAACGTTTGTTTTCATTTGGCGAAAGTTCCATATTTCTGATTAATTCTAGAGAAAATAACTTGGTAACTGCTAAATTGTCTCAAATTTCTATTGAAAATCAATATTATATTTCAAATGCACAGTTATATAGAATCTTGGCCAACCCAGATTAAAACTGCGGTAATAAAGATTTTAAGCATTATTTAACTTCAGATTTTGGCTTTCACATTCACTGGAGTTGTTGCCGTTTTTTTCTAAGAATACATTAATTGGTTTTGCTTCTAGAAAAAGATTTTCCTACTAAATATCATAAAAAAACTTCCAGAAATTCATTTGAACTTCTGGAAGTCTATTAGTTTATCCTTTTAAAAATTAGCGTTTTAGAACTACTTTTTTAATGGAAGTATTGTTATTGTCCTCAATCTTGATGAGGTAAATTCCATCAGAAAATCCTGCGATATCCAATTCTGTTTTGGTTGACGAAGGTCGAACTGTTTTGATGATTCTGCCAAGATTATCGATAACTGTTATTTTTTCAGTTACAATAGTTCCTGTTTCAATGGTAAACTGTCCACGGCTCGGATTAGGGTATATTTTCAATTTTCCAGAGAAGATAGCGTCGTCGATTCCCAAGCTATCGATAACGACACAGTTGCTGAAAACGCTGCCACAACCCGGAACTTCAATTTTTACCTGATACGATCCGTTTTCTGTCGGTGTGAAAGATTGCGAAGTCGCTCCAGAAATCATTGTGCTATTTCCGTTCAGGCATTTATACCATTGATAAGTTACGCCAGTACCTGCCATCAGCGCTGTGATCGTACCGCCATTCAATACTGTGGTGTTGAAAATCGGCTGAATGTTAACGTCAAAACTAGTTTGAGTGCTGCAGGGCATATTGTCATAATATAGATACACGGTTTGTGAATAATAAATAGCCGTGCCTTGTGCCAATGATGTTCCTTCGTGATTGGTACCGCTGTAGAAATATCCACTTGGTAAAGCTGGCAAGATATAAGGACCGCAAGAATTAACACTTGTTGGCGCAGCCGGAATGGTGTTCACGGTAATTGTCATCGTTGTAGAAACCGCACATTGTCCTGAAGCTGGAGTAAAAGTATAAGTTGTGGTCGCTTGCCTGTTCAACTGTGGTGTCCATTCTCCAAAGATCTGTTCGTTAGAATAATTTGGAAGCGGTTCAAGGTAATTTCCGATACATATTGGTGCTACTTGTGTAAAAGTAGGAACTCTGTTAGGGGCTAATGTTGTTGCTATTGTCATTGTTGTTGGCACCGCACATTGTCCTGGCATTGGCGTAAACGTATAAGTTGTCGTTGCCATATTGTTTAACGCAGGCGACCATGAACCATGGATTCCATTGGTTGAATCTACCGGAAGCGGATTTATGTAAGACCCTGGGCAGATTGGTCCAACTTGTGCAAATGTTGGTACAATGCTTGGATTTGTTACGCTGATTGTCATTGTTGTTGAAACCGCACATTGTCCAAGAGTTGGCGTAAATGTATAAGTCGTAGTTGCCATATTGTTCAACGCTGGCGACCAAGAACCATTGATTCCGTTTGTTGAGCTAGATGGAAGCTGATTTAGATATCCTCCATAACAAATTGGCGCTACTTGCGTAAATGTCGGTGTTACCGGTGCTGTACAAGGTATGCTGCATATTATTGATCTTGTTCTTGTTTGTGTAGAACTGCCGCATGATGCATTTGTATGAAGGAAAAATCTAACCGTTCCTGAATTACTTCCAGAAGACCAAGTTACAGGAGTTGTTCCTGAGCTTAGAAGAGTGTTTCCATCAGCGCTTGTAATTGTGATATGATCAGTTGCTACTGAACTTAAGAAAGTATAAGTTTTGTTAGGTATAATGGCAATGTTTGAATATTCACCAGCCCAAGTACTGTTTGTAATTACTTCTTGTGTTCCGCTGCACGTTGGCGTAAAAGTTGTAGCAGGATATAAACCTGAATAACCTGGAGTCACTGTTGTTCCATTACATAGAAGTAAATTTCCTGTGGTGAAGCTTCCTGTGGACCAAGTACTGAAAATTCCGTTACCGCAATTTACTCTTACCCAATAATAATAAACTGTTGAAGCGCTTAATCCTTGTAATTCTATTCTATTAGCATTAATGCTATAGATTGTTGAAGAACCCGTTGGCGCAATATTTTGAGTGCTGTAATAATATTGATAGTTTCCTGATGGAGATGACGTCCAATCCCATGTCATTGAATTCGAAGTAATATTATAAGTATAAACTGCTGTAATCGCATCACAAACCGGAGTTGAGCAACTGATTGACTTTATTCTTTCAGTTTGAACAACACTACAATTTGCATTGCTATTCAAATGGAAACGCGCAATTCCTGAAGTTGAAGCAGAATACCATTCTAGCGGAGTTATTCCGGCGGTATACGTTACTGTTCCGTTTTCATTCGTGATAGTAATATAGTCATTAGAAATGCTGCTTGAAAATGTGTAGCGCTTGTTTGTTGCAATATTAATATTTGAGTATTGGCCTGTAAAAGCACTCGTGGTAATTACTTCGGCATTGCCACTGCAAATTGGTGTAAAAGTTTCTATTGGCCAAAGACCGTTCGCAGCGCCATTGCATCCTGTCGTAGCTGCAGGAATTGTAGTAAATGACGGACCGGCTACCCAAAGACTGGCTCCTGTAATGCAAATCGAGCGTACCCAGCTGTAGTAAGTTGTATTTGGCGATAATCCTGAAGCTGTTCCATACGTATAAATCGTATTTGCAACTGCAGGAACGGTTGCAGATGGAGGTGTATTTGTCAAAGTTGCTTGGAATTGATAACCTACCGATGGTGCATT
>Ga0247817_10000522_pt1 | contig 21148 bp, 26 predicted proteins | sample UWRJL212509R1_FD_178010 | JGI IMG/M metagenome (GOLD analysis project Ga0247817, IMG submission 178010) | Plant litter microbial communities from Arlington Agricultural Research Station in Wisconsin, United States - UWRJ-L212-509R-1 | ecosystem: Environmental > Terrestrial > Plant litter >...
AACGGCACCCCCAGATCGACCGAACCCGCCGAACGGTCGATCAACGCCGCTTCCGCCAGCACCTGGCCGCCTTCGCGCGCCACGGCGGCGATGGCCTCGCGGCTGGATAGGCCGGTGGTGACAACGTCTTCCACCATCAACACCTTCATTCCCGATTCCAGCCGGAAGCCGCGGCGAAGTTCGAACACGCCGTCGGGCCGTTCGAGGAACATCGCGTCCTTGCCCAGCGCGCGGCCCATTTCATGGCCGATGATGATCCCGCCCATCGCGGGCGACACCACTGCGTCCAACGAATTGCGCAAATCGCGCGGCAGCATTTGGGCGAGTGCAAAGGCGAGCCGCGCGGCGCGGTCCGCATTCATAAGTACCCGCGCGCATTGCAGATAGTGTGCGCTGTGGCGGCCTGAACTCAGCCGGAAATGGCCTTCGAGCAGTGCCCCGCTGGCGCGGAATTCGGCGATAACCTCGTCTGGAGACATGGGTTTGGGCAAACCTTTCTGCGGCATGATAAATTCGCGAACAATTCGCAACAAAGCGTCATGCGAAAAAACTCCCTAGAAGCGCTTGAGGCATGGGGCAAGCGGGCGTATAGGCCCGCCCAATACGGCCCTTTTCTGGGCCAAAGGGCCGCTACGCCCAGGGCTAGATACGGAAAGCAAAACCGCATGAATTTCGGCGCCATCGCCCGCAAATCGCTGATTATCTCCGCAATGTTTGCAGCAGCCACCTTATCGCACACCGGATTCGCAGCCGCACCGGTGCCAGCACCAGCGCCGGTGGCCGACGTCGCCCCTGCGGTGGTTGAGCCTGCACCTATCGCTGCACCCGATGCTGCCGAAGCTGCGCCTACCGGTCCAGCATTCGAGCATTTCGGGTCGGACATGATCAAAGGCCAGCCAACGCCGGCTGATGAGGACATGCTCGCCTCGATGACCTTTCAGAAGCAGTTCACCAACGATGGCAATTACGCCTTATGGATGCACGACGCGATCCTGATGCCGGTTATCGTCGTGATCTGCCTGTTCGTGCTGGCGCTGCTGCTGTATTTGGTCGCGCGGTATAACAAGCGCCGCAATCCGGTGCCTTCGAAAACCAGCCACAACACCTTCATCGAAATTATCTGGACGGTAATCCCCGTGCTGATTCTTGTGGTGATTGCGGTGCCATCGATCACGCTGCTGGCGCGCCAATATACGCCGCCGCCCGAAAACGCGATTACGATCAAGGCGACCGGATACCAGTGGTACTGGGGCTACACTTACGCGGATAATGGCGGGTTCGAGGTAATCTCGAACATGTCGACCGAAGAAGCCGCCGCTGCGGCAGGCGAACCGCACCAGTTGGCGGTGGACGAACGGATGGTAGTGCCCGTGGGCGTTCCGATCCGCTTGCAGACCACCGGGTCGGACGTGATCCACGCATTCGGCATCCCTTCGCTTTGGTTCAAGATTGACGCAGTGCCGGGCCGGATCAACGAGCGCGTGCTGACCATCACCGAGCCAGGCATCTATTACGGCCAGTGCATGGAACTGTGCGGCGCGCGCCACGGCTATATGCCGATCGCGATCGAAGCACGCTCGATGGACGACTATAATGCCTGGGTGCGCTCCAAGGGCGGCAACTCGGTAGCGGAAATCGCAGCTGAGGCTGCTGCGGCTGCCGCCGCTGCTTCTGCCGCTGCGGCCGCTCCTGCTCCTGCCCCAGTTGCACCCGCCGAGGCAGCGCCAGTCGCCGCCGAACCCGCTGCTGCCGTCCCGGCCGCCTGAACCAGTTCGAATTTACGAAAGCTAAGGTCCACACATCATGGCCACCACCGCAGACCACTTCCAGGCGCATACTGAAGAGCATCATCATCATGATGCCGATCATAAACCGCCGTTTTTCGCGCGTTGGTTCATGTCCACCAACCACAAGGACATCGGCACCCTCTACTTGATCTTCGCGATCATGGCGGGGATCGTGGGCGGCGGTATTTCCGGCCTGATGCGCGCTGAACTGGCCGCTCCGGGCTTGCAATATCTCGGCATGATCACCGATTTCCTCGGCGGCGACGGATCGTCGTTCGATGCTCAGGGCCATATGTGGAACGTGCTGATCACGGCTCACGGCCTGATCATGGTGTTCTTCATGGTGATGCCAGCGATGATCGGCGGCTTCGGCAACTGGTTCGTGCCACTGATGATCGGCGCGCCGGATATGGCGTTCCCGCGCATGAACAATATCTCGTTCTGGCTGACCGTAGCGGGCTTCTGTTCGCTGGTGTTCAGCATGTTCGTGCCTGGCGGCACGGGCAACGGCGCGGGCGTGGGTTGGACTGTTTACGCTCCGCTTTCGACCACCGGCTCAGTCGGCCCGGCGGTGGATTTCGCGATCTTCTCGCTTCATCTGGCCGGCGCTGGCTCGATTCTCGGCGCAACCAACTTTATCACCACCATCTTCAACATGCGCGCACCGGGGATGACCCTGCACAAGATGCCGCTGTTCGTGTGGTCTGTGCTGGTTACTGCATTCCTGCTGCTGCTGGCACTGCCGGTGCTCGCCGCTGCAATCACGATGCTGATTACCGACCGTAACTTCGGCACCACCTTCTTCGATCAGGCCGGCGGCGGTGATCCAGTGCTGTACCAGCATCTGTTCTGGTTCTTTGGCCATCCTGAAGTGTACATCATGATCCTGCCCGGCTTCGGCATGGTCAGCCAGATCGTGGCAACGTTCAGCAAGAAGCCGGTTTTCGGCTATCTAGGCATGGCCTACGCGATGGTCGCCATCGGCGTGGTCGGGTTCATTGTGTGGGCTCACCACATGTACACGACCGGCCTCGACGTGAACACGAAGATGTATTTCACCGCAGCCACTATGGTGATCGCAGTGCCGACCGGCATTAAGATCTTCAGCTGGATTGCCACGATGTGGGGCGGGTCGATCGAATTCAAATCGCCGCTGGTATGGGCGATGGGCTTCATCTTCCTGTTCACGGTCGGCGGCGTGACCGGGGTGGTGCTGGCCAATGGCGGCGTGGACGATAACCTCCACGACACCTATTATGTGGTCGCGCATTTCCACTATGTTCTGTCGCTGGGTGCAGTCACCTCGATGTTCGCTGGCTGGTACTACTGGTTCCCGAAGATGAGCGGCCGGATGCATTCGGAATTCCTCGCGCATCTGCACTTCTGGGTGTTCTTCGTCGGCGTGAACATCATCTTCTTCCCGCAGCATTTCCTGGGCCTTCAGGGCATGGCGCGCCGTTACCCGGATTACACCCCGGCGTTTGAATACTGGAATCACGTTTCCAGCATCGGGTATCTGGTGATGGCTTCGTCGCTGGTGATTTTCTTCGCCAACATTATCTACGCCTTCACGGTGGGGAAGAAGGCCGAAGGCAACTACTGGGGCGAAGGCGCGACCACGCTGGAGTGGAGCCTCTCCAGCCCGCCGCCGTTCCACCAGTTCGAAACGCTGCCGGTGATCGAAGATCACCATAGCGCCGACGATCACATCTCACCTCGCCCCGCCAAAGTATGACGGGGCAGGCCAACGCCTGACGAATAAATGGGGGGGCGCGCTGACCGGTTTGTACCGGGTGGCGCGCCCTTTCAGCCATAACGAACCTAGAGAACCCAAGTGACCCTGACTGCCGCCCCCATTGCAGCCCACCTACCCGCCGATTGGCGCGATTTCTTCGCGCTGACCAAGCCGCGCGTGATGAGTTTGGTGGTGTTTACCGGGTTGGCAGGCCTGCTCGCTGCCCCGGGCAGCATCAATCCGGTGCTGGGTTTCGCCGCAATATTGTGCATCGCGCTCGGCGCGGGCGGGGCGGCAGCGCTGAACCAGTGGTGGGAAGCCGATATCGACGCGCTGATGAAGCGCACTGCATCCCGCCCGCTACCGCAAGGCCGGATCGGGCGCACCGATGCACGCGACTTCGGCCTGCTGCTAAGCGGCGCGTCGGTCGGAATCATGGGCCTGGCCATTCACTGGCTGGCCGCAATCGTGCTCGCCGGTTCGATCTTCTACTATGCGGTGATCTACACCATCTGGCTAAAGCCGCGCACTCCGCAGAACATCGTGATCGGCGGCGGCGCGGGCGCATTTCCGCCGCTAATCGGATGGATTGCAGTGACGGGCGAGATCACCGCCATGCCGCTGCTGCTGTTTGCGATCATCTTCATCTGGACCCCGCCGCATTTCTGGGCGCTCGCGCTGTGGGTGAAGACGGATTATGCCGCAGCCGGCATTCCGATGATGCCGGTAGTTGCAGGCGAGAAATCGACGAGGCGGCAAATCCTCGCCTATTCGGTAGCGTTGCTGGTGGTATCGCTCGCGCCTTGGTTCATCGGCGGCACGGGTATGATCTATCTGGCGGCGGCTGTTTTGCTGTCAGGTGTGTTTCTCGCCCTGTCCGTACCGGTCGCGCTGCGCGAATCGACTTCGGAGGATTCGATGAAGCCGGAAAAGCGGCTATTTTCCTTCTCCGTGTTCTACCTGTTTGCCCTGTTCACCGCGCTTGTCGCCGATCGGATGCTACTCGCATGACCCCTGAAGAACAGACCGAATTCCTGCGCCGACGCAAGGCGCGCAACAAGGTGATCGCGTTCGCGCTGTTTGCCTTCGTGGCGTTGTTTTACGCGATCACCATCGTGAAGGTGGGTGACTGATGGCTAGCATTTCACTCCAATCACGCAACCGGCGCACGATGTTGATCGCCTTCGGTGCGGCGGCGGCAATGCTCGGGCTGGGCTTTGCCTCGGTGCCGCTTTACAGGCTGTTCTGCGAAGTGACGGGTTTCGGCGGCACCACCATGCGCGCGACCGAAACCCAGGCGGCAGACGCTCAGTCACGCGGAGCAAGTACAGGCGCGGCGAGTTTCTCGATCCGCTTCGATGCCAATACCCAGCGCGACATGCCGTGGAGTTTCGAACCGCTGCAAGTCACCGACCGCGTATCGATCGGCCAGCGCGACATGGCGATTTATGTCGCGCGCAACAATTCGAACGAAGCCGTAACCGGCACCGCCACCTTCAATGTCGAGCCCGAAGCGGCAGGCAAGTATTTCAACAAGGTGCAGTGCTTCTGCTTCACCGAACAGACACTGCAACCGGGCCAACAGGTGCGGATGCCGGTGATCTATTACGTCGATCCTGCCGCGCTGGACGATCCATTAATGGACGGCGTGGAACAGATCACTCTCAGCTACACTTTTCACCGCGTAACCACACCAGCAAAACCCGAAAGCTAAGCTCTGGACCGCGCCCGCGTGGCGCATTAAGGGCATAGTCAAAGCACATCAGGGACATTCATCATGGCCGGCGCCAAGAACCACCAATACCACATTCTGCCGCCCGATATCTGGCCGTTCGTCGGCGCGTTTTCGGGTCTGACTTTCACCACCGGCATGGTGTTATTCATGCACGAGATGGCCGGCTGGCAAATTGTGCTGGGCCTCGGCGTGGCAGGACTTATCGCCACGTTCTTCGGTTGGTTCTCCAAGGTGGTGAATGAAGCGCAAGCAGGCGATCATACGCCAGTGGTGCAGTTGCACCTGCGTTACGGGATGATCCTGTTCATCGCTTCGGAGGTCATGTTCTTCGTCGGTTGGTTCTGGAGCTGGTTCGATTTCGCGCTGTTCCCCGCGCCGATCGAATATATAGATGGTGTTGTAACCAACATGTTCCAGGTTGATGGCGCGGCTGCCGGCGTATTCCCTGCCAAGGGCTTGGCAGTGCTCGACGCATTCGACCTGCCGCTGCTCAACACGCTGATCCTGCTGTGTTCGGGAACCACGGTTACGTGGGCGCATCATTCCCTGATCCATGGCGACCGCGAAGGCCTGAAGAAGGGCCTATGGCTCACGATCATCCTTGGCGCGGTGTTCAGCTGTGTGCAGGTATATGAATATATGCACGCGCCTTTCGCTTTCGGCGGCAGCAATTATTCCAGCGCGTTCTATATGGCGACCGGGTTCCACGGTTTCCACGTGCTGGTCGGCACGATCTTCCTGATCGTTTGCCTAGTGCGCACTTACAAGGGTCACTTTACCCCGCGGCAGCATTTCGGTTTCGAAGCTGCAGCCTGGTATTGGCACTTCGTTGACGTGGTGTGGCTGTTCCTGTTCATCGTCGTTTATGTTTGGGGCGGCTGGGGCGCAGAGATCCACTAAGGGTCAACGTGACAGGCAAACCCGAAAATTCGAAGGGGCAGCCCACCATTGGTGAGGCTGCCCTTTTCGGTTTGTGCCCGCGGTGCGGCAGCAAGACGCTGTTCGTCGGGCTGACCGCATTCGCGCCGCGCTGCACTGACTGTGATATGGACTTCAGCAAGTTCAACGTGGGCGACGGGCCGGCAGCGTTTCTAACCATGGTCGTGGGCGCGGTGATCGTAGCCTTGGCTTTGTGGCTGCAACTCTCGCTCATGCCTCCGTGGTGGGTGCATGTGATCCTGTGGGTTCCGCTGACCACCTTGGGTGTGATCGGCGGGCTGCGGCTGGCGAAGGGCTGGCTGCTGGCGAGCGAGTACAGACGTGGTGCCAGTGAGCACCGGCACGAGGGGGACGCGCCATGATCCTCGGTGTGCGCCGCTGGCCGATATTCACCACTTTGATCGTGGTTGCGGCGGCTGGCATAATGGTGATGCTCGGTTTCTGGCAATTGCAGCGGCTGGAACAGAAGCGCGTGATGCTCGCTGATTATGCAGCGGCCGAAGCTATGTCATCGGAAGCGGTGTATCCTTCGAATGACCCCGCTGCCATCGAAGCCGCGCTTTATCGCCGTGCCAGTTTCGATTGCCGCTCCACCTCAGGTGGGTGGCAATCTATCGCCGGGCGTAATCGGATGGACCAGACGGGCTATGTCCACATCATCCTATGCGGGATTGATGATAGGCGAACCGCGTATGTCCAAGCCGGATGGACCCCCGGCCCGACCCCGCCCGCATGGACCGGTGGGCCGGTGAGCGGCGTGATCGTGCCGTATATCGGCGGAGGTGGCGCGCGGCTGATTGCCGATCCTCCGCTGGGCGGGCTGGAGGCGAGCGCTATTCCCGATCCGGGTGATCTGCCGAACAACCACCTCGCTTACGCCGTCCAGTGGTTCATCTTCGCGCTGACCGCATTGGTGATCTACGTCCTCGCATTGGGCCGCAAACAGCGCGGCGGCTGAGGCGGCCTTTTGCCGTGGCAGATCCCGACCCACGACGAACGCATTACTTGCAGCGTTCACCTCGGCCCGCTACGCGGCAGCGCGATATGCGATACATTTCTACACGCGGCACCGCCCCTTCGCTCGATTTCCAGGGAGTTACGTTGGCAGGTCTAGCCAGCGACGGCGGGCTATATGTGCCAGCCGAGTACCCGCGCTTCACCGAAGCCGAAATCGACGCAATGAGAGGTCTGCCTTACGCGGAACTGGCAGTGCGGATCATGCTGCCATTTGTGGAAGGCAGCCTGACCGAGGACGAATTGCGCGATCTGTGCGCCAAGGCTTATGGCCGGTTCTCGCACGCTGCGGTAACTCCGTTGGTGCAACTCGATCAGCAGCATTGGCTACTCGAATTGTTCCATGGTCCTACGCTGGCGTTCAAAGATGTGGCGCTGCAATTGCTCGGGCGGATGTTCGAACATTTCCTCGCCCGCAGTGATGATCACCTCACCATCGTCGGTGCGACCAGCGGCGATACCGGCAGCGCAGCGATTGACGCGGTGGCCGGACGCGAGCGAATCGATATTTTCATGCTCCACCCTGATGGCCGGGTGAGCGATGTGCAGCGCCGCCAGATGACCACGGTGCGCGCGCCCAATGTTTACAACATCGCCATCGACGGCAGTTTTGATGACGCTCAGGCGATGGTGAAGCGGATTTTCGTCGATCCTGACGTGACCGGGCGGCTGCATATTGCGGCGGTCAATTCGATCAACTGGGCACGGTTGATGGCGCAAGTGGTGTATTATTTCGCCGCCGCGCTGCAACTCGGCGCGCCGCAGCGCAAGGTTGCTTTCGCGGTGCCGACGGGCAATTTCGGGGATGTGTTCGCAGGCTATGTCGCATCGCAGATGGGCCTGCCGATTGAGCGGCTGATCGTCGCGACCAATGTGAACGACATTCTCCATCGTGCGCTGGCCAACGGCGATTACTCGGCAGGCACCGTGACGCCCACCGCTGCGCCGAGCATGGATATTCAGGTGTCCAGCAATTTTGAGCGGCTGCTGTTCGATATGGGCGGGCGTGACGGGGCCGCGATGGCGGCGCAGATGGCCGGGTTCGAGTCGACCAAGGCGATGCAACTGACCAACGCGCAGCGTGAAGGCGCAGCGGCGCTGTTCACCAGCTTTCGCGCCGATCCCGATGAAATGGTGCAGGCGATGAGTTGGGCGGCGCAGCATTGCGGGCAAGTCATCGATCCGCACACCGCCATCGGCCTGCACGCAGCACGCGGTGCGGGGATTGATCCGGCTATTCCAGTGGTAACTCTCGCCACCGCGCATCCGGCCAAGTTCCGCGATGCGGTTGAACGCGCTACCGGCGTCCGGTCAGGGCTGCCGATCCGCGTGGGCGATCTGTTCCAGCGCGAAGAACACTACGACAAGCTGCCTGGCACGTATGATGCGGTACGCGATTATATCGACGCACGTGCGACCGCGTCGTCCTGATGGCCGCGATCGCCCCTACACCGCTGATTCTCGAAGGCGCAGGCTGGACTGACTACGGGCTGCTCGACAGCGGCAATGGCTGCAAATTCGAACGCTACGGCAACCGTAGCTTCATCCGCCCCGAGCCACAGGCGATGTGGACCCCACGCTTGGCCGAGTGGGATGCCGATGGCGAATTCGTGCCGGCGTCTGACGATGATGGCGGCGGGCGCTGGGCGTATGATCGCGATGTGCCGCAATATGGCTGGCCGCTAAGCTGGGATGATGTGCGGTTCACCGCGCAATGCACCCCGTTCCGGCATCTTGGGTTTTTCCCCGATATGGCTCCGGTATGGGAATGGATGCGCGCGCAGTTGGCCGGGCGCGATGATGCGCAGACGCTCAATCTGTTTGGCTATACCGGCGTTGGATCGTTGGCGCTGAGCCAGTGCGGCCCGGTGACGCAAGTCGATGCGAGCAAGAAATCTGTCGCTCAGGCGCGCGAGAACGCGGCGCTTTCGGGCATGGCTGATCGTCCGATTCGCTGGCTGGTGGACGATGCCGGTAAGTTTGCCGCGCGCGAAGTGCGGCGCGCCCGGCGGTATGACGGGATCATTCTCGATCCGCCCAAATTCGGGCGCGGGCCGGAAGGCGAAGTTTGGCGGCTGGAGGACGGCTTGCCGCCGCTGATCGCAGACTGCCGCAAGCTGCTCGATGCCGACAGCAAGTTTCTGTTCCTCACCGTATATGCGGTGCGGATGAGTTCGTTGGCCTTGGCGGGCCTGTTGGCCGAGTTCTTCGCCGATTTGCCGGGCACCATCGAACATGGTGATCTGGCAGTGCGCGAGGATGGGCCGGATGGCCGCCTGCTGCCCACCGCGATCTTTGCCCGGTGGTCAAACCCCGCCTAGACGCTTGCCAAACCACGCGCCCGGTGTAAGGCGCGCCGCGATGGCCGACCGTCTCCTTCTTGAACTCGCCGATTTCGAACACATGGTCCATACGGGCATTTATTCGGAGGAAACCGGCCAACCGCAACTGCTGCGCTTCACTGTGCAGGCGCAGTTGAAGGTCGAGCCGCGATACGAGCCGGATACGCCGCTGGATGCCAGCAAGAACTACATGGACCTAAAGTTCGCTTGTTCGGAAGCGTTGGGCGATACGCATTACAAGCTGATCGAAGCTGTGGGCGATCACGTGTGCGAAACGCTGTTCTTGCAGGACGACCGGGTCGAATCGGTCAGCGTGAAGATCATTAAACTGGCGCTGTCCGAGGCGGATGAACTCATCGGCATTACACTGTTTCGCGAGCGCCGGTGAGCGGCTTTCGGTTGATCGATGCGGCGGGCTTACCTGAACTCCCGCTCGACGCAGCCGCAGAATTTCATGCTGCGATTGTTCCGCAAGCACGCGAGGCGCTGGTCACTACTGATGTTGTGATCGCGTTCGCCTTGGCTGACCACAGCCATGCAGCGTGGCGGTTGGCGGCAGTTCAGGAATTGGCACGCGAGGCAGCGCCGCGCCGCGTTAACGCGTTGGCCGGGCCAGCCGGTGCCGGGCAGGATAATGCGCTCGAATACCTCGCCCGCGCTCCCGGCGTTACCGGCCAAGTGCTGCAAGTCGATGGCAATCCGGCGCAAAGTGACTAGATAGAACTGCATGTCCTGCTCCACGCCCCTAGTTGACGCGTTCCAACGGCGGATTTCCTATCTGCGACTGTCCGTAACGGACCGGTGCGATTTGCGTTGCAGCTATTGCATGCCCGAAAAGATGACCTTCCTGCCGCGCAAGGATGTGCTCAGCCTCGAAGAACTGCACAGCCTGTCGCTGGCGTTTATTGCGCGCGGGATCAACAAGATCCGCCTGACCGGCGGCGAGCCACTGGTGCGGCGCGATTTCATCGAACTGGTGCGCGCGCTGGGGCGCAAGCTGGGGGATGGGCTGGACGAACTGACGCTTACCACCAACGGCACGCGCGTTGAAGAATTTGCGGGCGATCTGGCGGCGGCAGGCGTGCGGCGGATCAATGTCAGCCTCGATACGCTGGACCCGGTGCTGTTCGAAACCCTGTCGCGGCGCGACAAGCTGGCAGATGTTTTGCGCGGAATTGCGGCGGCGAAGGCGGCTGGGCTGGCGGTGAAGATCAACACCGTGGCGCTCAAGGCCCTGAACGAGAGCGAAATCCCGTTTCTGGTCGAATGGGCACACGCCCGCGGCCACGATATGACCTTGATCGAGGTGATGCCGCTCGGCGAAGTGGAAGGCGAGCGGGTGGATCATTACCTGCCGCTGCCAGCCGTGCGCGATGCGCTGGAAGAACGCTTTAACCTCACCGATATTGCCGACCAGACGGGCGGTCCGGCGCGCTATGTGCGTGTGGCGCAAACCGGCGGACGGCTGGGCTTTATCACTCCGCTGACCAACAATTTCTGCGCCAGTTGCAATCGGATTAGGGTGACTGCCACTGGCCAACTTTACGCCTGTCTCGGCGGGGCGGAGCAAGTTGATTTGCGCGCCGCGATGCGTTCGGACGATCCTGACGCACGGCTGAATGAGGCGCTGGACGAAGCGATGCGAATCAAGCCGGAAAAGCACCATTTCCGCATTGGTGCAGGCGAGGGGCCAACGCAGCCGCGCCACATGTCGCTCACGGGCGGGTAATGGCAGTCACAATCGTTTTTCTCGGCAAATTGTCCGACCTCGCGGGCGCGGGCGAGAAGTCGGTCGCCGGTCCGCTCGACTGGCGCGGCCTGCTCTCTGCACTGCCCGGCCCGCTGGGCGAAGCGGTACAGGGCGATAAGGTGCGCGTTGCGGTGAACGGCGAATTGCTGGCCGACAAAACCACGCTAACCGCCGGCGATGGCGACGAGATCGCGCTGTTGCCGCCCGTCAGCGGTGGCTGACCCAATGCTCGACGTGCGGCTGATCGACCAACCGTTCACTCCCGGCGAATTTGTCGGCCCGTTCACCAACGCACACCCGGGGCTGGGCGGGGTGTGCACATTTGTTGGTGAAGTGCGCGGCGAGGCGGATGTCGAGGCGCTCGAACTCACGCACTACGCGCCGCTCACCTTGAAGGGGATGCGCGAACTGGGCGCTGAGGCCGCCGAGCGATTCGGCCTGATGGGCCTGCTGATCGTCCACCGCACCGGGGTTATGCATCCGGGCGAGCCGATCGTGCTGGTATCCGCCTGCGCCCGCCACCGGCGCGGCGCGATCGATGCGGTGGATTTCGCGATGGACCACCTGAAGGCGCGCAGTTGGTTCTGGAAACGCGAATTGCGCGCAGATGGCTGGCACTGGATCGAACCGCGCGGCGAAGATCATGCCGATTTAGCGCGGTGGGACAGGAAAACTCCGGCCGATTGATCCAAGTCAAGGCACGCCCCGCGTGCGTGCGCCATCACACTCCTGACTTCAGGAGATATTCGCAATGGCCGAACAACTTTCCCGCGCGGCGCTCGCCGCTCACGCCACCATCCACGCCGCTCCCCCTGCTGCGGCTGCGCAGCCGCCGGTTGATCGCACTTTCGAAATACCCGTGGGGCTGTATGGCACCACCGTTGCGCTGTATCTCGGCTTCGTAGCGACGATGGCCATCGGCTTCGGCGCGCCAGCGCTGGCTATCCCGATGGCGGTGATCGTGCTGACCATCGTGGCAGGGTTTGGCATCCCCACCATTTGGACCCGGCTATCGCCTGATAGCGGGCAACAGCCCAAGACCGCGGGCCGCTTCGCCCATGACGGTATCGCAACCGCTTCTGGCAGGTCGTCCGCTCGTGATGCCAGCGTGCAGGTGTTGATCCTGCCGGTGCTCATTTTCTTCTGGGGGATAGCAGTGGTAATCATTGCCGCTGTGGTCTGAATGCTGCCGGGGGCCCGGCTATCAGACCCGTTTCCCGGACGCGCGGAATTGCCTCGGCAGTTCCGCGCGTGTTCATTTCGTCAGCGCGCGAGTTGGCCGACAAGCGTATCGAGCATCCGGTCTTCCTCAGCGATCAGTTCCGCGACCTCGCTGCGCACGGGCGCGATTTCGGCGGTCGATTCGCCCGCGCTCGATGCATCGGCATATAGGCGGTCGAGATCGGCCAGCGCGATTACCGCCGTGCTGCGGCGCGAACGCAGGTCGGCCAGCGCCACTTGCGCCACGGACCAGCTTTCGCTGCCCGAGGCCGCACCGCTGGCTGCGCGCACCCGCGTGGTGGTCTGCTCGGCGGCAACATTGAATGCGGCATGGGCGGCACGCGCTTCGGCCATTAGCGGCGCGAGCCGGTCCAGTGTGGCGCGCGGGGGCGCGGCAGGCGGGGCCACTTCGGGCACAGCCATGCGCCCGGCAGTCAGTTCGACATCGCGAATCGCCAACGACGGGTAATCGCCGGTCTGCGATGCGCAGCCGCCAGTCAGTGCAAGCATCGCGAATAAAGGGGCGAGATAGTATGATGCGGATTTCACCGTTACCGCCTAGCGCCAAGCCGCGTAGGTTTCCAGTGGCGCACAAAATGCTGAGTGCGCGGGCGCTCTGGCGGTTGACACGCTGGGCCTGCTCGCTTAACGGCAACCCATCTTTCGGGTGCCCGCGATTGGGGCGCCTTTTTTGTCGTTGCCGAGGTTTCAACCTTGGTAGGGACACCAGTTGAAACGGAAACACGTAACATGTTCGCTATAGTGCGCACGGGCGGCAAGCAGTATCGCGTTGCTGAAGGTGACAAGATCGCTGTTGAGAAGCTGGCTGGCGAAGCCGGTGATACCATCACGCTGGGCGACATCTTGCTCGCCGGTGAAGGCGCCGAAATGGCTGATGTGACCAAGGTTATCGTCTCGGCCGAAATCATCGCACAGTCCAAGAGCGACAAGGTGTTCGTGTTCAAGAAGCGTCGCCGTCACAATTACCGCCGCCGCGCCGGCCACCGTCAGCAGCTCACCCTGCTGCGCATCGTGGGCGTTGGTGAAGCCAAGAAGTCCGCGCCGAAGAAGGCCGCCGCTGAAACCGCCCCCGCTGCTGCGGTCGGCGAATAAGATACGAATCAGGAGTTAGTTCGAGATGGCACATAAAAAAGCTGGCGGTTCTTCGCGCAACGGTCGCGATTCAGCCGGTCGTCGCCTCGGTGTGAAAAAGTTCGGCGGTCAGGTTGTGGTCGGCGGCAATATCATCGTGCGTCAGCGCGGGACCAAGTTCTACCCGGCCACCAATGTTGGCATCGGCAAGGACCACACCCTGTTTGCGACCGCCGACGGCGTGGTGCGCTTCCACTCGGGCAAGATGGGACGCAAATACGTGTCGGTCGACCTGATTGCGCAAGCAGCCGAATAATCGGATGATTCGATAAAGGGATCATCCACTAGGATGGTCCCGCCGGGTTTAACCCGGCTCTTGGAAGGAGATGGGGCCGCCCCGTCTCCTTTTTTTGATTCTCCTTCCAAATTTGGCCTCGCGGTGCGGGGCCGGAAAGGAGAATGGCCATGATGATTCGTACCCAGCGCCTGTTATTACGCCCTGCCTTCCCCGAAGACGCGCGCGAAATGTTCGCTGCGATCAACGAACAGGGGTTGGTACAGATGCTGGCGCGCGCGCCGTGGCCGTATCTGCCTGAACACGCCGAGGCGCATTGCGCAGCGCCGCTCGATCCACTGGCGCTGCGATTCGTGATCGTGCTGCCCGGCGAACGGGGCGCGCCAATCGTCGGCATGATCGGCATCGAAGATAGCGTGGAAGAATTGGAGCTCGACTGCTGGATTGCGCAGGGTTGGCGCAGGCGTGGGTTTGCAAGCGAAGCGGTCGCTGCCGTGCTCGATGCCGCCGCCATGCTCGGCCACCGCGCAGTAAATGCGAGCCACTGGCTGGATAATCCGGCCAGCGGAAAGGTGCTGGCGGCGTGCGGCTTTGCCGAAACCGGTGAAGTGCGCCCTGCACACTGCCTGGGGCGGGGCGGTGAACTGGTGCTGGCGCGGCGCTATGCGTGTGATCTGCGCGAGCGCGTGGGGATGCCCGTAGCGGCGTAGTTTACTCGGCAGCTTCGGCGGACAGTTGTTCGCCGAAGCGGCCTTCCCATTGCGCCAGCAGCGCTTGGTCATCCTGGTCCCACGGGTGGAAGCCGGTGCGGAAGTAATCGAGCCACGCGGGGAAGATGCGCCGCAGAATGCCGGGTTTCACGAACAGGTAATGCGCCTGCCCAGCCCATGCGCGCCATCCGGTTATCCCATCCTGCGCGAGTATCCTGTGCGCATCGCGCGAACGGTGGCTGAGAAAGCTCACGGTCACACTCAGCATCACCAGTGCGCGTACACGCCAGCGCTTGCCCTTGCTCCAGTGGCGCGTGGCGTGGAGCCATGTGTCATAGGCCACGGCCTTGTGCTCGATTTCCTCCACCGAATGCCACAGCCACAAGTCCAAGCCGCCCATCGCGCCATCGGCATAGGCATCGGGCCGGGTGAGGAATTCGCGCGCGAAAATCGCAGTGAAATGTTCGAGCGCCACAGTAACACACAGGATCACGACCGGCGGTTGCGCCAGCGTTTCGCCGACCGTGCACGCGACATGCGCGTCAATTTCTGTGAGGTCGTAACCCGCCGATTCGGCGCGCCGGTTGAATGCAAGGTGTTCGCGCGAGTGGTTTACCTCCTGCCGCACGAAGTCGCGGATTTGCGCGGCCAACTCAGTCGGAGCGCCATCGCGGTTCTGCTTCACCCCTTCGATAAACATCGCCTCACCGCGCGGAAAGCTGCACGACAGCGCGATAAACCATGCCCGCGCCACCGTATCGCCGGATTTTGTGGGAGGAGAATTATCGCGGAAGCGCAGGTCGCGAACATTGAGGGGCAGGGATTGGCGCTGTGGAGCAGGAGCAGTCATAAGGCAGTCGATTCGTCCATTTGGTCGCCATCAATCTGGGATTAGCTTACATACATGTCAATAAGGAAGCGCCTGAGCTCCGAAGAAAGCCGCGCCGCTGCGCTCGAAGCTGCGCGCGCGCTGCTGATCGAAACGGGTCCGCAGGCGGTCACGTTGAAGGCAGTGGCCACGCGGATCGGGCGCACTCATGCTAATCTGCTGCACCATTTCGGTAGCGCGAGCGGGCTGCACAAATCGCTGGCGGCCTATCTGGCGGGAACGGTGCGCGCGTCGATTCTCGACGCAGTGCGCGCCACGCAGAGCGGAAGCGGCGGGCCGCGCGCGGTAGTCGACTTGGTGTTCGATGCGTTCGGGCGCGAAGGCGGCGGTGCCTTGGCCGGGTGGATGCTGCTGACCGGTAACGAGGATGCGCTCGATCCGATTGTCACCACCATCCACCAACTGGTCCATGAACTCAGCCCCGGCCACAATGTCGATGGCGAGCCAATGCTGATGCATCAGGACACGCTACTGCTGGTGCTGCTGGCGTTGGGCGATTCTTTGATGGGCGAACGGCTGACTAGCGCGCTGCTTCTGCCGCGGTCGGAAGCGCGGGTGCTGGCGGAGCGGATTTTGACCGAATCGCTGGTGCGTGCCGGGTTCCGCGAATCAGCCTAGCGCGCTAGCCAGCCAGTCAGGTGCTTGCCCGGCGTCGATATTCTCCACCCTCAGATGATCCACCGCCAAGCCTAGCGCGGGATACTCGGCTTTCTGCCGGGCGGGATCGGACGCGGCCAGCGGCACCACCAGCAGCCGCCGGTTGACCTTCGCCCGCCAGTTCATCCGCGCGGTATTCTCTTGCCCGACATAGCAGCCCTTGGTGAAGCTGGCGCCGTTAAGTTCGGCGGCGTTGGTTTCGAGCCATAACAGGTCGCCCAATTCCGCCCGCCCTTCGGTGACGCCTAGCGCAAGGCGGTGCGCCAGCCAAGCCCCGTCGGCAGGCACATCATTCTCACTTGCCGGAGCCAGCAATCGCTGTCCTAGTGCGGGCAGGCGCGGATCAGGGTCGCCCTGTTCGCCATCTGCCGCCCAATACACGCCGAGCGACTCGTCGCGCACAATCGCCAGCTTCCGGCGCAGGCGGTACATGGACAGCCGCTTGATCAGTTCATCCGCGACCGCCGTTTCGGCATCCAGCAGCATATCCGCGCCGTCTCGCCACACGATCACGTCGAACAACGCCTTGCCTTGCGCGCTCAGCAGCCCCGCATAAGCGGGCAGCGCACCAACGACGTCCTGTGTGAGCAACCCTTGCAAGAACGCGCCCGCATCCTCGCTCGGTTCCAGCGGAGAAACGCGCACCACGGCGCGGTCGAACAATCGGTTTGCGGTCATGGGTGACAGATAGGCGGACGCGCGGCATAGGCAATGGTATGACCACCAGCCTCACCATCCGCCGCCCCGACGACTGGCATGTTCACCTGCGCGACGGCGCGATGCTGGCGGGCGTAGTCGGCCACACCGCGCGTCAGTTTGCCCGCGCAATCGTAATGCCCAACCTCTCCCCGCCGGTGGTAACTGCCGCCGATGCCGAGGCTTACCGCGCGCGCATCAGGGCGGCGCTGCCCGAGGGCTTGGCGTTCGAACCGCTGATGACAGCGTATCTCACCGAAACCACCGATCCGGCAGACTTGCGTGCCGGATTCGCCAGCGGCACGTTCATCGCAGCCAAGCTGTATCCCGCTGGGGCGACCACCAATTCGAGCCGGGGTGTGCGTGACATTTTCAGCATCATGCCGGTGCTGGAAACGATGGCTGAGATCGGCATGGTGCTGTGCATCCACGGCGAAGTGACAGATAGCACGGTGGATATTTTTGACCGTGAGGCGGTTTTTATCGAGCGGACGCTCGGCCCGCTGGTAGCCCGCCTACCGGATTTGAAAATCGTGTTCGAACACATCACCACCGCGCAGGGGGTGGATTTCGTGAATAGTGCCGGGCCCAACGTGGCCGCTACGATCACTCCGCAGCACCTTCACATCAACCGCAACGCTATGTTCGCAGGCGGCTTGCGGCCGCACGCTTATTGCCTGCCGGTAGCCAAGCGCGAGGTGCACCGGTTGGCACTGCGCCATGCGGCGACATCGGGCAGCGCCAAGTTCTTTCTCGGCACCGACAGCGCCCCACACTCGCGCGAAGCCAAGGAAAGCGCCTGCGGCTGTGCCGGGATCTTCAACGCCCCGTTCGCGCTGGAAAGCTATCTGGCGGTGTTCGAGGAGGAGGGCGCTCTTACGCAATTCGAAGGGTTCGCCAGCCTGCACGGCCCCGCATTCTACGGTCTGCCAGTGAACGAGGGTACGGTAACGCTGGAACGAAGCGGCACACAGGTTCCGGGCGAAGTGTTGGTGAGCGGCGTTCAACTGGTGCCGTTCCATGCGGGCGAAGAATTGGCCTGGCAGTTGGTCTAAGCCTTCACGGGATTCGCGTTCCCGCGCAGCAATTCCCAGATAAAGAGGCTCGCCGCCGCCCAGATCAGCACGAAACACGCCAGTTGCGCGGGCTTCAGTTCCTCCCCGAAAACCGTCAGCCCGAGGATGAACACCACGGTGGGCGAGAGGAACTGGAGGAAGCCGATCAGCGTATAGGGCAGCGCGCGCGTGGCGGTGGCGAACAGGATCAGCGGGATTGCGGTCATCGGTCCGCCCATCACGATGCTGAAGCTTTCGAGAGCATCGCGGCCCATTACGAGGCCCGGCCCCGCCAACCCGCTCCACGCCAGATACCCCATCGCCACCGGCGCGAGCAGCAGCGATTCAACCGCAAGGCCAGCCAGTGGCCCGGCGGCCACAGTTTTGCGGAGCAGGCCGTAAACGCCGAAGGTCACACCGCAGGCAAGGCTCACCCACAAGGTGGTGAGCGCGCCCGCCGCCAAGATGCTCACCCCCACCGCTGCCAGCCCCACAGCGCCCCATTGCAACCGGGTCAGCCGCTCGCCCAGAAACATCAGGCCGAGCAGCATCATCACCAGCGGAAGGATGTAATAGCCGAGGCTGGCGGCATACACATGGCCCGTCTGGATGGCCCACACATACAAGCACCAGTTGACTGCGATTAGCCCGGCGCTGATCAGCAGCGTGCCCATTGCGCGGCGGTTGCGCAGTACGGCGCCTAGTTCTGCCCAACCGTTCAGCCATGCCAGCGCGGCAACGCAGATCGGCAGGGTGAACAGCGTGCGCCACGCCACATATTCAAACACCGGTACATCGTGCACCAGCAAGAGATATAGCGGCATCGAGCCCCACGCGGCGTGCGCGCCCAAAGCATAGGTAAGCGCGCGCCCTCGGCTGAGGCCAGCCGTCTCCGTCTCAGCCATCACGGAAGCCCACGCCCATGCTGGCGCGCGGTTGTTCCAACTCGCTACTGGTCACGGGGTAAGCGCAGTAATCAGCGGCATAGAACGCTGCCGGACGGTGATTGCCGGAAAAGCCGGTCCCGCCAAATGGTGCATCGGACGGTGCGCCATTGGTCGGGCGGTTCCAGTTGATTATCCCGGCGCGGCAATTGGCCCAAAAGCGGTTATATTCCGCCGGATTTCCGCCCACCAATGACGCGGAAAGGCCGAAACGGGTATTGTTCGCCTCGGCTATGGCTTCGTCGAAATCATCCACTTTGATCACTTGCAGCAGTGGGCCGAACAGCTCCACATCGGGCTTTTCAGGCATATTGGTGATGTCGATGATCGCCGGGGTCACGAACGGCAGCTGGCCTTTCGGTCGGCGCATGTGGGAAATTGCGCGGCCGCCGTTGGAGAGCAGGTAGAGGAAGCTCTCGGTCAGTTGATCAGCCGCAGGCTGATCGATTACCGGGCCCATGAACGGCTGTGGATCATCGAACGGAGCGCCAATGATCATCCGGTCGGTGATCAGTTTCACCTGTTCGAGGACTTCGTCATACAGACCAGCCTTGATGATCAGGCGGCGCGCAGCGGTGCAGCGCTGGCCTGCGCTGGTGAAGGCGCTTTGCACGATCAGCGCGGCGGCATCGGGGATCTTGGGCGTATCCCACACCACCAGCGGGTTATTGCCGCCCATTTCAAGCGCGACGATCTTGCCCGGATCGGTAGCCAGCTTACGGTTGATGGCGATGCCGACTTGCGCCGATCCGGTGAACAGCACCCCGTCAATATCCGGGTGCGCGACCAGTGCCTTGCCTTCGTCCGGCCCGCCGATCAGTACTTGGATGACCGGGGCGGGGATGCCTGCGCGGCGGAAAAACATCACGAGCATCTCGCCCACAGCGGGCGTCTTTTCGCTCGGTTTGAAGATCACCGCATTGCCCGCCAGCAGCGCTGGCACGATATGGCCGTTGGGCAGGTGCGCGGGGAAATTATACGGACCCAGCACCACCATTACCCCATGCGGCTTGTGGCGCACGGCGGCATTGCCCTGAAGCGCGCTGTTGACTTTGCGCTGGCCGGTGCGGTCGGCGTAGGACCGGATAGAGATTTCCACCTTGTTCATCACCGCTTCGACTTCGGTGCGCGCTTCCCACATCGGCTTGCCTGTTTCGCGCGCGATCAATTCGGCGAGCTGATCCTGTTCCTTGCGGATTTCATTCACGAACCGGCGCAACAATTCCATCCGCCGGGCAACCGGCTCTGCGGCCCAACCCGACCAAGCCTTGCGCGCACGATCCACCGCCTCGTCCACATCGCCGTGCGGCGCGCGCCAAAGTTCCGCGCCCGTTGCGGGCTCGTATGAGATCAGTTCGGCAATGTCGGACAAAGTAATGCCCCTCTGGCAAGCTAACTACCGGTCTTTAGGGTGTGTTGCGCGCACAAGCAAAGTCAGCGATTGTGGATTGTATAATGACCTTGCGCGATTGGCGGTTCTCCGAGCGCTGCTCCCAGTTCACGCAATGCGGCGACTTTGGCATTGAGCGGCCGCCAGTCGTCATTTTCGGCAATGGCTGCCCAGATTTCTTCGACTTCCTCCACCAACATCCCTTGCATGATGCTGCTCTGCCAATAGGTATCTTCTCCTATGGCTGCAAAGCCCCGCAAGGCTTCGGCCAGTTCGCCCGCCGTATTGCGCCCACCGCGATGCGTGTGGAAGAATTCGTGGGGGGGCACGCCGGTTTCGCGCATGGTGCGTTCGGCGGCTTCGACCAATGCGAGATCGCGGTCCCGGCCAAGGCTGACCACGCCAAGCCGCCACAGGAACCGGCGCAACATCGCCGCCTCGTAGAGCGGCCCGAACCGTTCGAGCGCACCGATCAACCCCGCTCGACTGGCGAGCGGGGTGAGCGACAGCGCGAGTTGGCCGAGGTTCCAGCGGATCGCTTCCGGCTGGCGGCCGAACGCGTACAGCCCGTTATGGTCGAAATAGGCGGCGGTGAAACTCGCATCCCACTTTGGCAGGAAGCGCCACGGGCCGTAATCAAAACTTTCGCCAGTAATCGCCATGTTGTCGGAATTGAGCACGCCGTGGACGAACCCGGCGACCATATAGCTGGCGGCGAGATCCGCCAACCGTTCCACCGCCTGATGAAGCAGAATAACGGCAGGTTCCTCGCGGTCCGGCGCATCGTCCGGCGCGGGCGGGCCGGGGTAATGCGCGAGGCAATAGTTAACTAGCCGGGCGAGGTTTTCGTTCTCCTCCAGCGCGTAAAGCCGTTGGAAACTGCCGATGCGAATGTGC
>Ga0247817_10000523_pt1 | contig 21147 bp, 18 predicted proteins | sample UWRJL212509R1_FD_178010 | JGI IMG/M metagenome (GOLD analysis project Ga0247817, IMG submission 178010) | Plant litter microbial communities from Arlington Agricultural Research Station in Wisconsin, United States - UWRJ-L212-509R-1 | ecosystem: Environmental > Terrestrial > Plant litter >...
GCAAACCGCAAGAGCAAAAGCTGCCGCGTTGAACATCAATATAATTTTGAAGAATGATTATACGTTGATAAGCACTCCTGACGGAAAGGTCTACTTTAACTCTACCGGTAACCCGGCCATGGCAACTGGGGGTATGGGCGATGTTTTAACCGGAATTATCACATCCCTTTTAGCTCAAAAATATCATCCGGAAGAGGCTTGTATATTAGGTGTTTATATTCACGGTAAAGCCGGGGATGAACTGGCGTTGCCTAATCGCGCTAATGTGTTTTTAGCCAGTCAGGTAATACAAAGGCTGCCCGCAACTATGGCAAAACTAACGGCATAAAAAAAACGGATGCGAGTATTACCCATCCGTTTCTCTAAACATATTAACTGATCTTATAAAGAACTAATACTCTTTTACTGGTATATCTATAAGACAGTGTTCTGATACGTTTCGTTACAGTAATTGATGATTTTTTTTAAATAAGCTATAAAACCGTCATTTGCAGTTATTTGTAGGCTACTCACTGAGCTTTTAAAGCCAAAAACCGCTTTAAAACGGCTAATAGGCGTGCTTTTTGGATTTTTTTTACGAAAAAGTGAATGAAAATCGGAGTTTTTATCTCGAAGAAGAGATTGATCAAAACTGACCAATAACCACCATTTCGCTCATGGTAGGGTTAACACTGCCACCGCGCGGCTCAAGAGTCACCGCAAATGCGCCGGCCAGATCAACCGGTTTCATAGCCTTCATGTCTATAGAATCGGCTTCTTTATCAAAAACACCTAAGTCTACCGGCTTACCATTAACCAATGCCCATAATTGATATTGATGGTTAGCATCGTTGGTTGGTAATTGCATGCCGGCCATATCTATCATTACTTTCTTTTTAACAGGGCTCCAGGCAACCGTCATTTCTGCCGATGGCATTTTAGCCGTGCCTTTAAGCTTAAGTAATTTAAAGGTGCTGTCTCTAAAAACGCCCAATTCTTCGCCCATATTACTTATGGTTTTACTGAATTTGGTATTTTGTGTATTGATAACCAATAATTGCTGATTGCTTTGTTGCAGCTTATCGTAAACATTGAATAAAGCTACAAGGCTGCCTATTAATAGCGCAATGCTGGCGGCAAAAGCATATTTGTAAAAGTTAGCAGGGCTTGGCTCGGGCAAGGCAATTACTTTTGCTTCAGTAGTAGTATGTTTGGTTGGAAAAGTGCTGTCATCAGCAAAATTGGTAACCAGGCTGTTAAGTATTTTATTGCGTAGCTGTTCAGATGGTTGAACGGCATTTTCAAAAGCATACAGTTGAAGGGCATTTTCCACATCACGCAGTTCCTCTCTAACAGCTTGATGTGTTTCAGCCATTTGTTCAACCTGGGCGCGCTCTTCGGGGTTTCCACCTCCCAAAGCATACTCCTCAAGTATTCCAGATTCAATATATGCTTTAATGTCTTCCACCTAATTTAATTAAAATACTTTCTCAGCTCAATTATGGCGGTTCTTAAACGGGTTTTTATGGTGCCAAGCGGGATGCCTAATTCTTCGGCGGCCTCTACATGCGTGTATCCTTTAAAATAAACCAGGTCAAGTATAGCTTGCTGCTCGGGCTTCAAGGTTTTAACCATATCTTTTATCCCAAGCAGCTCCGGCTTATAAACCGTGTTACGCTGTTCGTCTATAAAAGTTACGTTATTTTCTATCTCCTGGTTTTTACTCTGGTTTTTAAAATCGCGGGAGCGCAGCTTGTCTATTGAAAGGTTACGGGCAATATTTACCATCCAGGTAAACAAGCGGCCCTTATCAGAACTGTATGCTGCAAAGGAGTGCCATATTTTTACAAAGGTTTCCTGCAAAACATCTTCGGCAGTGGGGGTATCGTTAATTATGCGGGATATTACACCAAATAGCGACGCCGAGTACATATCGTACAAAGCCTCGACAGCTATTTTTTCCCGGTTTTGTAAAGCCAAAACCAGTTCTTCTTCTGAAAGGGATATTTTGCTTTTTCTGCTCAACGGGGTGAATATATAAAGGAAATATCAGATTTCAAATAAGTGTTTTTCAGCGTGATATGAAGAGCGTACCAATGGCCCGCTTTCTACATATCTAAAACCCTTGCTTAATCCAACTTCTTTATAAAAAGCAAATTGATCTGGGTGTATCCAGTCAACAACCGGGTGATGGTTGCGTGTTGGCTGTAAATACTGACCTAATGTTAAAATTTGAACTCCGGCGGTAAGCAGGTCATCCATAGCCTCTAAAACATCGGCTTCAGTTTCGCCTAAGCCCAACATAATGCCTGATTTTGTGCGTAATCCGGCCTCAGATATATGTTTCAGTGCTTCCAGGCTACGATCATACTTTGCCTGTATCCGCACTTCGCGGGTAAGGCGCCTTACCGTCTCAAGGTTGTGCGATACCACCTCGGGGCGCGGTGCTATTGCGCGGGCCAGGTTATCCCAATTGCCTCTAAAATCAGGTAACAAGGTCTCTAACGTAGTCTCCGGGCTTTCCCGGCGAATAGCGTTGATGGTTTCGGCCCAAATGGTTGATCCACCGTCTTTTAGGTCGTCTCGGTCAACAGATGTTATAACGCAATGCTTAACCTGCATCAGCTTAACAGAGTTGGCAACGCGATTCGGCTCGTCCGTATCAACTGCAAGCGGCCTTCCGGTTGCAACAGCGCAAAAAGAGCATGACCGGGTACAAATATTACCCAATATCATAAACGTAGCTGTACCTGCTCCCCAGCACTCACCCATATTTGGGCAATTGCCGCTTTCGCAAATGGTATGCAACTTATGGTCGTCAACCAAACTACGCACATGTGCGTACTCCTTTCCGGTTGGGAGCTTTACTCTTAACCAGTCGGGCTTACGTGTTTGTTGATTAGCAGGAACTACCGGCAATTCTATCATGGGCACAAAAATAGTTAAAAACCTTGTAACCGTTTAAAGCATTGGGGTAAATATTACAGAAGGTTGATGCTTGGTAATACAACCCACTGCGCTAAGATATAGCAACAGGTTGTGTTAAAGATCCTGCCATTCATCTAATTCCAAGGAAAGCGTGCGTCCTATCTGGTGATACACCTGGCCTGCCGACATACCCTGCTTGCGGAGAAACTGAATTGATGTTGCCCCGGTAGATTTAGAAAGCTTTGTGTCATCAGCGGCAATTATCAGGCTATGATGATGAAAGGTTTTTTGTTGAAATGATGTTATATTTAATACTGATGCAAGATAATGCTGCGCGATGGTAGAGGCCCAAAGGTCCTCGCCCCTGATTATCAGATCGACATTAAAATGTATATCATCAAGCAGCGATGTTAATTGATAGGCCGGATAGCCATCCTTCTTTCTAACGACAAAGTTTTTCATTTCTGCCGTAAGAGTTGTGGTTATAGTACCTTGTGTGAAGGTATCAATACTTAAAACTCTGTCGTCAGTAAGGATGCGCCAGGCAACACCATCGGTTTCAAACGGAATTTTTAATTGGGCGCAATTGCATTCATAGCCGGATGTTTGCAACTGCTTACGCGAGCACTTGCAGGCAAAAACATCGCCGCTTTGTTTCAACTTATTCAGCGCCGGCTGATAAATATCCAACCGTAACAATTGCGACCAGCCGTTTTTGTACTCTTCAAAATTACGCGGGCCTTTTTGCCAATCAATGCTTAAAAAGTTAAGCGTATCAAAAATATCAGCTACATAAGTCTTCTCTATCCGTTCACGGTCAAGATCGTCTATACGCAATAAAATTTCAGCACCGGTTTTATGGGCGATAGCAGCAGTAAGCGCAAACGAGTAGGCATTTCCTAAATGAAGATAGCCACTCGGGGTAGGCGCAATCCTTGTTAATTTAAATGTTTTGCCCATAAAAGGCAATGTTAGTTAATATGCAAAGCCGCCTGCACCTGGTTAAAGTTATTCAGATTTATGCCTGGGTTCGCACTCATCATATTTGTTAATGAAGTACCCGGAATAATTACAAACCTAAAATCAAGGCCAGATGCTACAAAGTTGGCTTTAAGATCAACATACCCAACTCCATATGCCGTTAGGCTTAATGTATTTCCTGCCTCGTTGTACGGAAGCGCGTTCCATGATGTAGAAGTGCCGGTATTTCTAAAATAAGCCAGCACAATGCCTGTATTAACAACACTTTGCGTAATAGCCGGTAAAGTGAAACGGGTGTTGCCAACAAGCACTACACTTCTATTGGTAAAAAGATAGCTGGCTACAACTGCGCTCTGTCCGTCGGCACCGTTAGCACCTGCCGGGCCGGCAGGCCCTTGTGCGCCCGCATCTCCTTGTGCGCCGGTTGCGCCCGCGGCTCCTTCTGCACCTGTTGCGCCCGTAGCACCTGTGGCTCCGGTAGCTCCGGTTGCACCTGTTGAGCCGGTAGCACCCTGCGGGCCGGCGGCACCTGTGGCTCCCGTTGCACCGGTAGCTCCCGGAGAGCCGGCAACGCCGGTGTCGCCTTTTGGCCCTTCAGGACCAGCTTTGCCGCATGACGTAACAATTACAGCTGTGAATAATAATGCGGAGAGTAGATATTTTAATTTCATTTTGAGGTTATGAATTTGGTTCAATTTATTGAGTTTAATGAGCGAAATTTTAAACTAATTACGCTTTAAGCATTTCTTTAAGTACATTAATTTTACGTGGCGGGACGATAAATTTAACAAGTGTTTATAAATGAGGCGCTTTGGGTGAAACATATACTTTAATTTTTCGTTAAATTTATAAAACAATCTCTCTTATGAACAATATTGGCAACCTGCACAATAAAGTGCACAAATGGCTAAACGCTATCGGATTCAGGTTAAACGCGTCGCAAACCAATAAGCGGAGCAAGGTAACTACCAATCATTATTTTTTTGAAACGTTTAACCTGCTTGAAAAAAGTAAGCCAGATGATATAAAAAATGCAAAGTTTTTGTGTTTTGATATGTACGGAGAAAAGATCAATGTCAGATCCTTACTCGACTTGCAGGCAGCATTTTTTGAGAACATAAGTCAGTTAAAATAATGTTACAGAAATTAAATTCTTCTTTTTAACGTTAATAATATCCTTTCGGTTACCTTATCCCGGTATATTTCTAGTAAAATAGTACGCCCATCTCTTGATTTTAGCAGGTCGTCAATTTGTTGCATACTCATTTTGCTAACCGATTTAAAGTTTATTGAAACTATTTCATCCTGCGCCTGTATGCCAATTTCTTCGGCAGATGAACCTACATCAACCTTTTCAACTATCAAATGTTCAAAGTGGCTGCCTTCGGCGTGATAGCTGAGGCCCGTCATGTCATGTTCAAAAGGCTCCTTAAAATCAAAGCTAGACTTTAAATACATGGCGTTATTTTGATAGTCGAAAATGATATCAAATCGCTTTAATATGCCCATGCCTATGCTGCCATCGCGTTTTACCGCTGTTTTAAATGCCGGATCATCCAATGGGAACGAAGTGATAACACCTTTAATATTATATTTTCCGAGTGCTATATTGTTTATACGGCTTAAATGGCCGTCAATTAAGCCGTTTAAGCCAACTCCCAGGTTGGCTCTGATGGATTTTGGTGGTAAAGAATCTATCTTCTCTAAAGACAAAGGATGCCCTGCTCCCAGATCAATCAATAATTTACTTGTTTTTATGTTCCCATTGGCCAAAGTAACTATGCTTTTTATGTATGGTTTGCCATCCTCAATAGTTAATGGTATTTTTTCTGCGTGCCTAAAAATGCGCATTTTGCCCGGGCGGGTTAAAGTTAAAGTGCTGTCTGCAAAGCTGATCTTTACTGATAGTTTTTTAAAAAAATCAGCGCCAAGCAAACCATGGATAGGCATTCCGGCATAATTTGATAGCCCAAAAAAATCATCTTTTAATATAGCTGCTGATACATCATGGCTAACCACCAGCCCGGCGATATTAACATTTAGCAAAGGCGCAACTACAGCCTCGTAATTATCCCGTTCACCCAATCCTACTATTGTTATGGTGCGTTTATTTACAATGTTTAAGGAGTCTATTAAACTAGGCTCAGTAATAAGCATCAATCCAACGCCGGTATCAAGCACAAAATTATAGGGGCCGGTACCGTTTATTTTTAACTGTAAAACCACCATGCTCCGTATCACTTTAAAACCTACAGAAACACGCTTTTTATTTCCAACTATGTCAAACTGCTGTGCGTTTGCTAAAGAAGCACAACATATAAACGTTAATAGAAATAAAAAGATCTTGTATTTTACAGCCCGCGAGATTCCGTTCAAAGTTTTATAATTGGTAATTAAAATTACTAATTATAGGACGTAAAAGAAATACAGGAGTTACAAACAGTTATTCTTTGTCTTTAACGGTTTTAAGTTTGCCCTCCAGTTGTGGATTTTGCGGGGGAAGTTCCTTAACAACGGCTTCTACTTCGGTTTGCCTAACGTAAACGGCATATGGAGCTGGTTCAATTTTACTGCCAATAGCCTCGGCATATACCTGCGTAAATTCTGCACCTATGTACAGTATTGCCGATGTATAATATATCCAAACCAAAATAACAATGAGCGATCCGGCGGCACCATAAACAGATCCCTGCGCGGTGTATTGTATGTATACGCCAATTAGGTACTGACCTATCATAAACAGTACGGCGGTAAAAAAAGCGCCTATGCGCACATCTTTCCATGTTATCTTAACATCTGGCAAAAACTTAAAAATTATGCCAAACAATACCGAAATAACAGCGGCCTCAATTGCCATATTAACGCCTTTTAATAAAAAGCCGGTTATTGCCGGCAAAAAGTGTTCAATGCGGGTGCTTAAGGCATCCATTAATAAATTGATAAGTAATGATGCCAGTAATAAAAAGCCCAGGCTAATAATAAGCGAGAAAGAAAGAAACCGGTTTTGAAGCATTTTAACCCAGCCCTTTTTGGGCTTAGCCTTAACCCGCCATATCATGTTCAGCGAATCTTGTATCTCAATAAATATGCTACTGGCGCCAAGCATAAGCGTGGCAATACCTAATACAAAACCTAACGTACTTTTACCGCTAAGTTTTAACGCTGTAACAGTGGTGTGTAATTGTGTAGCAGCATCTTTGCCTACAAACCTGCCCAGGTCCTGATAAAGTGAATCGCCTTTTGCCATGGGGAAAAGCCCAACTATAGCAATAAGCAGAAACAATAAAGGCGCAATAGAAAACACCGTATAATAAGCTAATGAAGCGCTCAGCTTTAAACCGTTGTCGTTAGAGAATCCTGTAAATGTTGCAACTAAAACCTTCCAAAATCTTTTCATGTACTCTTTGTTAATTATCATGTTAATTGAGATATATTTGTGTAGAATGCATGAATTTTTAAATATAATTATTTGTTTATGAAAACCCACGGTTGTGCAGTAGGCATGTTTGCCGTTTTTATATGCTGCTTTTTGCTAAGCAATTTTAGTGCCTCCGCGCAAAAAACAAGTATTTGGGTGGTTAGTCACGCCGAAGTTTTGGGTAAACAGGACAGGTTGAGTTCTGCAGGGCAAGGCCGCGCGGCTGAGCTGGCTAAAATATTAAAGCGTGAAAAACTACAGGCAATTTATGTTGACGAAACCAAGGCAGCACACCAAACGGCTGATCAGCTAGCGCAAAAAGCAAAAATACTTCCGCGTGAGTATGCAGATAGCATCAGAGCCCTGGCCGACAAGATCAAAAAGAATTTTGAGGGAAACAAAGTACTTGTTGTGGCAAAATATAATAATGTTATACCGCTGCTTATTGCCTTAGGTGCAAAACCTCCTTTTTCCGGTGTGAATAATGATGATAACGACCTGATGTTTGCTGTTACCATAAATGCTGCGAGCGGTAAAGCCGACCTGTTTATAAGCCATTATGGCGATAAGCAACACTCTACACAAATACCACAGGAATTTATCCTGCAAAGCTTTTATCCATCATACGTTCCGCCGGTTAATAACCATTAACAGCAAACCGAATAGACTTATTTTAAGGCCAATTCCTTATTGTCTGCTTCGGCCACCTTTTTGAAAAAATCGTTAAACTCTGCGGCTTTTTCAGCCGGAATAAATGTTTGTTTTAACCTGAATTTGCGGGTAAGAACCAATTGATTATTGCTGTTAGTTTTATAATCTAAGCTATAATCCATAACGTCGCTGGTTAGGGATACATTTAATGGCTTTTCTACCAGGTTTTTCCCTGATGGAAGATTTACAACCATGTTTTGCGTCTGACTATCCAACGAAAACATCTGGCTAACGTCAATTGCACCTGTTCGCGGTACCTCAACCTGAAAAACCGTAGCATTAAATTTATCAGACCACGGTAACGAAAATATTTGTAAGCCGGCTATTTCTTTCACGGCATTTTTAAGCTCGTAATTCAGTTTTACTTTTACTGTATCATTTGTTGTGTTTTCTATATTTTCAAATACAGGTTGACTAACATTTACGTTCGCATATTCTTGTGCAATGGCTTCCTTTACCTTTTTAAGCTGATCTTTGGGCGACAGATCACCAAACTCAGCTCGTACATAACCCGCTAGCGCAGCTACCCGGGTTGAATTTTCCAGTACTGCCAGGTCTTTTCCATGTAGGTTAATTTCCGAAGATACATTTGCCGTATTTTCTCTTCTGGTAGCAGGGTTAAGATGCTTAACCATAGCGCTAGCCGGGTTGCCGCCAATATCCAATATGCTTGAATTTAATGACGGTGTATTGATGGCATCAAACGGAAGATATTTTGACGTGAGTTCTATATAATGCTCTTTATTATCTATAACCACTTTTGCAATGCAATGGTTAAAGTTAATGGTGGGTAAAGGCATGCTGTTAAGGCCAAATTCGCGTGTTTTAACAAGCACAAGCTGGGCATTAATACCCGCCTCCTTGCACATGGCAACAAAAAGCGTTGAAACATCTTTACAATCGCCAATGCGGGTATTAATAACATCTGCCGGGTTTTGAGGAACAATGCCACTCTGCCTGAAGGGGACAGAGCTATAGCTTATATTGCCTGTTATATAATTATATATCTTTTCAACTTTTTGCAGATCAGTCAAGTTATTCATTTGGAAAAAAAGCTCATTTACTACTGATTTAACCTCGTAATTTGAGCGGGCCTTTGCGGTAGCCAGATTATTATACCAATCTGAAACGAATTTCCAATCCGGGATAGACGTTAGATAAAGCGTATTAGCAAAATCTGCGGGAGCCGGCATTTTACTTTCGTCGGGAATTATCTTGCCGTTGCTGCTCGCCCAAACGTACATATCAAATTCGTCTGCAGTGGTTTTTACAGGCGTAATTACGTCCTGAGAAAATTTATGGCTAAATTTTTTGTCTCTGTCTATCAGTAATGAATATTTTAAATTAGCTGTAGGAAACGGGCGCGTAAAATAATATGAATCCCAAAAATGCGAAGCCAATGCGCCCGAAAAGTAGTTTTCTAATTTGTAACGTACATTAATGATGTCGCCTATTTGCAGATTTGTAAACACAAGCTGATTTTCGTTTCGTTCAGCAGGCACCTTACTGCCATTGGGCTTTATTACTTCGGCCACTTCAATCAGCAGGTTTTGATCATTGTCATATTCAACATTGTATTCCTTCCAGGTATCTATTCCTGTTTGGTTAAATATTTTTGATACGATATATCTTCTGTCCTCAGAGCCGCCATTCTCGTATACCACTTTTTGTACTTCGTCTGTAAGCATAATGTAACTATGGTCTGGATAATTGGCAGCGGAAGGAGCTGTTTTAACAATAGCATCAATATCTACAGGTTTAAAGTAGGCAAATACGTCTTTTTTATTTTGTAGTTTTCTTAGCGAGCGGATGGCGTCATAATTACTCGGGCTTAGCTGAAGACCTGTTTTGTAGTATTGTATCGCTTTGTCAGTCTGTTTACTTACTTCGTATATTTTACCCAATGCGGTAAAATATTTACCGGTGGTAGACGCAATTTTTATAGCATCAAGATAGGTCTGCGCTGCTTTGTCATACTTTTGCTGAGCGTAATATTGATCTCCCAGCGTGGCATAAATACCAACAGCTACAGGCTGCACGGCAATTTCATCCACATAAACTTTCGTGCCCGCCGCGGCATCACCCGATTTAAAATAGGCGGCAGCCAGTTCCTTTGCAACAGTATAATTTCTGTTATTACTAACAAATTTTTGAAGCACCTCAATAGCTTTGGTAACGTTTTTATTTAAATTGGTTTCGATAGCGAATTTTAGGAATACAAATTTTTCATTGTCTGAAAACTTTTTGTAGCCTTCCTCTCCCATTTGTACAACCTCGCTTTGGTTCTTGACGTAGCCGGCCAAATTTATTTTGTTTTCAAGTATCAGCTCTTCTTCGTAAGGAAATAATGCCTCAATACGTTTATTAATTTCGGTTGCCTTTTCGTATTCTTTTTGCTCAATCAATTCCTTGTATCTTAAATCAAGAGCTAAAAAGCTTTCAGGATCATTGGTTTTGATAGCTTCTTTTATTGTTTCGGCACCGGTGCGATTGTCTTGAGCATTATAGATTGTTAATAGCAACGAATTAAGGTAAGTACTGGTGGGGTATTTTTTAACCAAAGGCTCCATAATACGTCGAGCCTCATAGGAGTTATCTAATCTTAAATAAGTTTGTGCAAGTAAAATCTTATCCAAATCATTTTCGGCGTTAGCATTTACCCTGTCAGTAAAATAGCTTATTGCAAATTGCTCTACTTTTTTTGATGCGTAGGCATTTTCCTTAGTATATGGTTGGTAAGAGGATGTCGTTGTAAGATCAGGCAAAATATAACCCTTGTTGTCTGTTATTCTTACCAGAAAATTTGAACGATTTGCATAGCTCTCGCCTATTTGAACCAGTATCCTGTTATATCCACTATTTAACTTTATGGTTTGAATATAACTGTCAAGGTCATTGTTCCTTTCTTCGGCCTCGCTTAATATCAGTTTATCATTAACCCATACCTTAACAGATCCAGATACGCCAATGCGTAATTGGGCTTCCTGCGCAATATTAGATTTAACAAAGGTTTGTGCAAACATTAATGAGCTGTATGGATTTCCGTAATACGTAAAATCAAACCATTTGTCGCGCCGCAAATAAGGTACGCTATGCCATGCAATAGCATAGCCACGTTTGTTTTTAAAGGATGCGCTATTCTCTGGATGCGACAGGGTCTCGTAGGTCTTATCAAACCCACTGGTTGAAATATTTTCTAATTCACCTGTTATTGCCCAGTTATCTATTGAGCCAATATTAGCATACTCTTTATCTGCATCAACGGTTTTCTTTCCATACTCAAAATGACTTCCCGTCATGGAGTATGCCATGGCACCCAGTGTGCCGTTATAATCTTTGTGATTTATTATCTCACGCAAAAAAGCTATGCGGTCAGAGTTTCTTTTTCCAGACGATTCATTGATTCCCTGTGAACGCCATAATGCGAAAATATAGGGCTGAGGATTTTCTGCCTGTGCATAAAATTTTTTAAAATTTTCAAATGCCGCCGCTTCGTTGTCCATGCTTTCAGCAATAAAAGAAAGCCCCAATAAGGCTTCGGAAGCAGATGCTTTTTGCTGAGATGCTTTTGTAAAAAGTTGCCGGGCATCGTCTGTTTTATTGTTAAAAAAAGATGACCAGGCCGACTTCAGTTCTGTTTGAGCGTAGGTTGGAGTAGTAAAGCTTAGGAAGAATAATATTACTAAGGACTTTAAAATTGTGTAAGGTTTTAACATGGGTTTAATGGTGTGATACAATCAATAGGTCAAGGTCTTTGCAGGGTAGTGAAAAACGTTCGGCAACATACTTGTTGGTAAGGTTGCCCTGGTAAATATAAACTGATTCGCGTACGCCTGCTTTTTGCCATATTACATTTTTTATGCCGCCGTGCTCGCCAATATCCAGTAAAATGGGTGCAAAAATATTGGTGAGCGCATAGGTTGCGGTACGCGCAACACGCGATGCTATATTAGGTACGCAATAATGAATTACATCGTACTTGCGGAAAACCGGGTGCGTGTGGTTGGTAATCTCAGAAGTTTCAAAGCAGCCGCCCTGATCAATGCTTACATCAATAATTACTGAGTTAGGTTTCATGCGGCTTACCGTTGCTTCTGATACGATACAAGGGCTGCGGCCGTCTTCGGCACGCATAGCGCCAATGGCCACATCGCAGGTAGTGATGGCTTTTTCTAATACTATGGGCTGTACTACAGAGGTAAATACCCTTGCACCAATATTGTTCTGCAGACGGCGAAGTTTATAAATTGAGGGGTCGAAAACTTTAACCTCGGCACCTAGCGATATCGCTGTACGGGCGGCGTATTCGCCTACGGTGCCGGCTCCTAAAATAACAATCTCTGTAGGCGGAACGCCGGTAATACCGCCCAACATTAAGCCCTTTCCGCCAAAAATATTACTCAGATATTCCGCGGCTATTAAAATAGAGGTTGCTCCAACAATTTCACTCATGGCTCGCACTACAGGTAAAGAGTCGCCCTCGTCTTTCAGGTGTTCAAAACACAAGGCGGTTATTTTTTTCGCCATCATCGCCTGCAGGCATTCGGCTTTCATGGTTGAGACCTGCAATGCTGATATCAGAATCTGGCCGGGTTTCATCAGCGCTATCTCTTCCAGTGTTGGCGGCGCAATTTTGATAATGATGTCGGCTTCGTAAACCTTTTTTGTATCGAATACTATTTGGGCGCCTTGCTCGGCGTAGTCTTTATCTAAAAACTTTGCGGCTTTACCGGCATTGCTTTCCAGCATAACGTCGTGTCCGTTATTTACCAGCAGTGCAACAGATAAAGGTGTAAGCGGTATGCGATCTTCCTGAAAAGAAGTTTCTTTAGGTATACCTATGTAGAGTTTGTTTTTTTTGTTTTTTACCTCAAGCATTGACTCCTGAGGCTGCATCATAGCCTGTTTGGCTACATCTGAGAACCCACTGTATTTCCCTGAACTCATATAACGCGTTATTTAAGGCTGATGAAGATAGGAAAAAAAGATTAGATTTTTTCAAATGATATCTCCCTTTCAGTGTCATTTAAAACGCTGATGTTAATATTAATATAATGTTCGGGCAGCATATCAGGGATCTTCTCGGGCCATTCAATAAAGCAGTAATCGCCAGAGTAGAAATACTCTTCGCAGCCCATGTCCAACGCCTCAGTTTGTGTTTTAAGGCGATAAAAATCAAAGTGGTAAATACGACTGTTAGTACCCGTATATTCATTGACAATAGCAAATGTTGGGCTACTAACGGGGCTATTTACGCCCAGTTCGGCACAAAGCGATTTTATGAGGGTGGTTTTGCCGGCACCCATATCGCCATGAAAAAGAAAAATGCGGTTGTTGCCGGCAAAACTTAAAAGTTGTTGGGCGATGGATGGGAGATCTGAAAGGGATGTGGGGGTAAGTTGCATAATCAAGTGTCATTGCGAGGTGCGAAGCAATCGCAATGATGCAAAGTTCGCGATTGCTTCGTACCTCGCAATGACAAATATAAAAAAAAGCTACTATTTAGGCCCATAAGTAACCACCGGAATAATCATCTCTTCTAACGAAATGCCTCCATGCTGAAAGGTTTCGTTATAAAAGTTAACAAAGTGGTTATAGTTGTTAGGGTAAACAAAGAATGTATCCTCTTTAGCGAAAACAAAACTTGAGCTTACATGCAGCTTGGGTAGCATCGCATCGTGCGGGTTGCGAATGTGGAACACATCCTTAGCATTAAAGTTAAGGTTACGCCCTTGTTTGTAGCGCAGGTTGGTATTGGTATTTCTGTCGCCTATAATTTTACTTGCTTTTTTAACGCGGATGGTACCGTGGTCTGTAGTTATAATTACTCGTGCCTGCTTTTGACTTAAAAACTTAAGCAGATCAAACAGTGGCGAATGCTCAAACCATGACAGGGTTAACGACCGGTAAGCCGCATCGTCGCTGGCCAGTTCGCGAATCATCTGCATGTCGGTACGTGCATGCGAAAGCATGTCCACAAAATTGTAAACCACCACATTCAGATCATTCTTCATTAGGTTGCTTACTGAATCGTTAAGTGAGCGGCCTTCGTCAATATTCAAGATCTTGTGGTAAGAATGCTTAACATCTTTACGCAAAACACGGCTTAGCTGATCGCTTAAAAAATCAGCCTCAAATAAATTCTTGCCGCCTTCGTCCTCGTCATTCTGCCATTTATCCGGAAAACGTTTTTCCATTTCAAGCGGCATTAAGCCCGCGAATATGGAGTTACGGGCATACTGTGTTGCTGTAGGTAAAATACTATAGTAAGTATCCTCTTCTTCTAAGCGGAAATATTCTGAAATGATAGGGTTGATGATCTTAAACTGATCAAACCGTAAATTATCAATCAGTATAAAAAACAAGGGGCCCTTACCATCCAATTTAGGGAACACCTTCTTTTTAAAAAGCTGACTCGAATTGGTAGGCGCGTTGTCCGGGTTTTTTATCCAGTTTAAGTAGTTTTTCTCTACAAACTTGCAGAACTGGGTATTCGCCTCAGCTTTTTGCATGGTAAGTATCTCGTGCATGCCTGCATCTTCCAATTGCTGAAGTTCCAGCTCCCAGTATATCAGTTTCTTATAAACATCTACCCATTCCTGGTAGCTTAGGTTTTCATTCAACGTGATACCAAGGTTCCTGAAATCCTGCTGGTAAGCCATGGTAGTGCGCTCTGTAACCAAGCGCTTGTTTTCAGTCAATTTTTTTATGGTAAGCAGAATCTGCTTTGGATGAACGGGTTTAATAAGGTAATCATCAATTTTAGATCCGATAGCATCCTCCATAAGGTATTCTTCCTCACTTTTGGTTATCATCACAATCGGCACATCGTTATTGATGTTTTTTATCAGCGCAAGTGTTTCAATACCCGTAATGCCCGGCATATTTTCATCTAAAAAAACCAGATCAAAATAGCCATTCTTAAAAGCGTCAACAGCATCATGGCCATTGGTAACGGTAGTAACTTTATAGCCTTTTTCGCTTAAAAAAAGTACGTGTGGTTTTAACAGATCAATCTCGTCATCGGCCCAAAGTATAGTAGTATCCTGCATGGTATATCGTATAAATCAAATAAAGTTAATGCTCTTAAAACAGAGTGTAACGTATGATTTAACCCCAAAGCAAATCAATTGTTACGGCTTTTATTCACTAATTAACATAAATTAACATAAGCGTGTTAATCAGTTTATTTATTTTGGCATTTTTGCAATATATAATCTGCATTTGAACAAGCGAAAGATAATTAACGACCCGGTTTACGGGTTTATCACCATACCGTCTGATCTGGTTTTTGACCTGATAGAACATCCTTACTTTCAGCGACTAAGGTACATAAAACAGTTGGGCATGACGCACCTGGTTTACCCCGGCGCGTTACACACCCGCTTTCACCACGCGTTGGGCGCTATGCACTTGATGAAGCTATCTATAGAGGTGCTTCGTTCAAAAGGGCACGAAATAACACAACACGAAGAAGAAGCGGTTACCATTGCCATTTTGCTGCATGATGTGGGGCACGGTCCTTTCTCGCACGCGTTAGAGCACACTTTGGTTCAGGGGCTATCGCATGAGCATATTTCTGTAATGCTGATGGACAGGTTAAACCAGCAATTTAACGGGCAACTTACCACCGCCATAGAAATTTTTAACGGAACTTATAGTAAAGGCTTTTTGCATGAACTGGTGTCAAGTCAGTTAGATATGGACAGGTTGGATTACCTGAACCGGGATAGCTTTTTTACAGGCGTATCCGAAGGGGTTATCAGTTCGGACAGGATTATCAAGATGCTTAATGTAAAGGATGGGCACATTGTAATAGAGGAAAAAGGTATTTATTCTGTTGAGAAATTTTTAATAGCACGCCGCCTGATGTACTGGCAGGTATACCTGCATAAAACGGTAATAGCTGCCGAACAGTTGCTGGTTAAAATACTGCAACGCAGCCGCCAATTGGTAACAAATGGCAAAACACTTTTTGCTACCCCTGCATTAGCGTATTTGCTTACCAATACCATAACCAGCGATGCGCTGATGAAAGCCGATCATCACCTGGAGATATTTACGGCGCTGGACGATACAGATATTATGTCGGCAGTGAAAGTTTGGGCTACCAATGAGGATTTTGTTTTGGCAAAGCTTTGTACAGACTTTGTACAGCGTAAGCTTTTCCATGTAGATATTACGGCGCAACCAGTATCAGAAGGTTATGTTGATGAATTATTAGAGAAAGCGGCTGATAAGTACAAAATATCAAAAGCTGAGGCAGGTTATTTTGTTTTTTCTGATTCGATACGGAACGACGCCTATCAGCCCGGCGATGGCAACATCCGTATATTGATGAAGAACAATACGATAATTGATATTGCCGCTGCAAGCGATAATTCCAATCTGGAAGCCCTGGCCAAAACGGTTAAAAAGTATATTCTTTGTTACAGTAAGGATCTGTTGATTAGTGATTAGTTAACCAGTGATTGGTGATCAGTATGATAGATATAATAATAGCGCCCAATCACTAGTTAACTAATCACTAATCTCCAATCAACTAATCACTAATTTTAATAAATTTGCCCGATGCAGTTTACAGCACAGGATATAGCGTTTATACTTAACGGAAAAGTTGAGGGCGATCCGCTTGTGGCGGTTGACCGGTTGGCCAAAATTGAAGAGGCTACCGCGGGGAGCTTAACCTTTTTAGCTAATCCTAAATATGAGCAGTTTCTGTATACTACTAATGCCTCAATAGTTATTATAAATGATAGCCTTGAACTGAGTGGCCCGGTAAAAAGCACGCTTATAAAAGTTGAAAACGCTTACAGCGCCTTTACCGTTCTGTTAGAAAAATACAACACCTACAAACTACACAAAGAGGGCATAGAGCAACCCAGCTTTATTCACGAAAGCGCCGTTTTAGGAGAAAATGTTTATGTAGGGGCTTTCGCTTACATAGGTGCAGGCGTAAAGGTTGGAGATAATAGCAAAATTTACCCACACACTTATGTTGGTGACAATGCAACAATAGGCTCAAATACAACGTTGTTTGCTAACGTAAAGGTTTATTTTGATTGCGTTTTAGGTAGTAACGTTACCATACACTCCGGCGCGGTTATTGGCAGCGATGGTTTTGGTTTTGCCCCCAATGCAGATGGAACTTATTCAAAGATCCCGCAAATTGGTAATGTTGTTTTGGAGGATGATGTTGAGGTAGGTTCTAACACTACCGTTGACCGCGCTACAATGGGATCAACCCTAATACGCAAAGGCGCTAAGCTGGACAATTTGATACAGATAGCCCACAATGTTGATATTGGCGCAAATACAGTTATTGCCGCACAAGCCGGTATTGCTGGTAGCACAAAATTGGCTGAGAATGTAATTTTAGGCGGGCAGGTTGGTGTGGTGGGACACATTACATTGGCTAAAGGCACCCAGGTGCAGGCCCAATCTGGAATTAACAGAACCGTTAAAGAAGAAAATACAAAGCTGGCCGGTTCGCCGGCATTTGCTTATAGCAGTAACATGCGCTCTAATGTAGTGGTGCAACGATTACCAGAATTAGAAAGACGAGTTGCTGAACTGGAACGAATAATAGCAGAACTGCGTAAGGCAGATAATTAGTCATTAGTCAATTGTCATTGGATAAATATTCAATGACTAATGACCAGTGACCAAGGAACTAAATAAGGATGAATATTAAACAGAGAACAATTAAGGCACCTGTAACTGTTTCGGGCGCGGGTTTACATACCGGTGAGAAGGTTACCATGACGTTTAATCCGGCACCGGAAAACCATGGCTACAAATTTAGAAGGATTGATGTAGAGGGTATGCCGATAATTGATGCCGACGTTGATAACGTAACCGATACATCACGCGGCACTACTTTATCACAAAACGGCGCGAGTGTAAGTACTATTGAGCACGTGTTAGCGGCTTTGGTAGGTTTGGAGGTTGATAATGTGCTGATTGACATGGACGGCCCCGAAACGCCGATAATGGATGGTAGCTCTATTCAGTTTGTTGATGCTATTTTAAACGCAGGCCTGGTTGAGCAGGAAGCCGATAGAGAATACTACCACATCCCATATAACATTCATTATTCTGAACCGGACCGGAAGGTGGATATGGTTGCCATGCCTTTGGATGATTACCGTTTTACCTGTATGGTAGATTACAACTCGCAGGTATTAGGTAGCCAGCATGCCAGTATATCATCTATTACCGAGTTTGTAAAAGAGATTGCATCGTGCCGCACTTTTTGCTTTTTGCATGAGCTGGAAATGCTTTTAAAGCATGATCTGATAAAGGGCGGCGACCTGAATAACGCCATTGTGGTAGTTGATAAAGATGTTGACGAAGCCGAGCTTGCGCACCTGGCCAAACTGTTTAACCGCAAGGATATTAAGGTGGCACCGCAAGGAATATTGAACAATATAGAATTACGCCATCAGAATGAGCCGGCACGCCACAAGCTGTTGGATATGATTGGCGACCTTGCACTGGTGGGCGTTCCGCTACGCGGACACATTATGGCGGCAAGGCCAGGCCACGCGGCCAATGTGGCTTTCGCTAAAAAAATCAAAACCCTTATCAAAAAGGAACGCAGCCGTAAACACTTTAAGGTGTATGATCCGAACATGAAGCCGGTTTATGATACCTTGCAGATAATGAAGATCTTACCGCATCGTCAGCCTATGCTGTTGATAGATAAGATATTGGAATTGTCAAAAAGCCACGTTGTAGGCCTGAAGAACGTTACCATGAACGAGGAGATATTTAAAGGGCATTTTCCTGATGCGCCGCTTTTCCCCGGTGTGCTGCAGATAGAGGCCATGGCGCAAACCGGTGGCATTTTGGTACTCAATACAGTGCCTGATCCGGAAAATTACATTACCTTGTTTTTAAAAATTGAAAATGCACGTTTTAAAGATAAGGTTGTGCCAGGTGATACGTTAATATTCCACTGTAACCTGTTAGCGCCCATACGCCGCGGCATTGCACAAATGAAAGGCATTGGCATGGTGGGCGAACGTGTTGTGGTAGAAGCTGAGCTAATGGCCCAGATAGTTAAAAAACAAATAGCAGAATAAGCGCATGATCCAACCCTTAGCATATATACATCCGCAGGCCAAAATAGCCGATAATGTTGTTATTGAACCCTTTGTAACCATCCATAAAGATGTAGAAATTGGCGAAGGCACATGGATAGGTTCAAACTCTGTTATTATGGATGGCGCCCGTATTGGTAAAAACTGCCGCATTTTTCCGGGGGCGGTTGTTTCGGCACCACCACAGGATCTGAAATACAAAGGCGAGCCAAGCACCGTTACCATTGGCGATAATACCGTTATCCGCGAATGCGTAACCCTTAACCGTGGTACCGCCTTAGATAAAAACACCACCACCATAGGCAGTAACTGTTTGCTGATGGCCTACGTGCACGTAGCGCATGATTGTGTTATAGGCGATAATGTAATTATAGCTAACTCGGTACAATTGGCAGGTCACATAAATGTTTACGACTACGCATTTATCGGCGGAACATCAGCGGTACACCAGTTTGTTGAGATTGGCGCGCATAGCATGATATCCGGCGGATCATTGGTACGTAAAGATGTGCCACCCTTTACCAAAGCAGGTCGCGAACCATTGTCTTACATCGGTATCAACTCAGTAGGATTGCGCCGCAGAGGGTTCTCTGCAGAATCTATCAATGAAATTCAGGAGATCTACCGCATCATCTTCCTTAAAAAATACAATGTTACCAAGGCCATGGATATTATCGAGGCAGAGTTTAATCCAACTGTTGAACGCGACGAGATCATCAACTTCGTTTCTAACTCGCAGCGGGGTATCATGAAAGGATTCGGTATTTAGTCATTGGTTCGTGGTTGATAGTTCATGGTTCATGGATGCATGTAATGGTGGATAATAAATATTAAATTTACTATGATCTATGAACCATCAACCATGAACCAACTAACCATCACGCTAAGCCAAATAGGACGCCGCTTTAACCGTGACTGGATATTTAAAGGGATTGACTACAATTTTACCAGCGGCGAAAACTACGCCATTTTAGGTCCTAATGGTTCGGGTAAATCTACCTTGCTGCAAATATTGAATGGCAGCCTTTCGCCGTCAACAGGTAATATCGCTTTCTTAAACAATCAGGAAAAAATAGAAGTGGAGAAGGTATTCACTCACCTTAGTTTGGCTGCGCCTTATCTTGAATTGATAGAGGAGTTTTCTTTAGAAGAGGTGATCGACTTCCATTTTAAATTTAAACCCTACAAAGCAGGGATAGATAAAGAAAGCATTATAGCCTTGCTAAGCTTGCCGGGTAGTAAAAGTAAATTGGTTAAATACTTTTCTTCGGGTATGAAACAGCGTTTAAAACTGGCGCTTGCCTTTTGCTCTGATACGCCCATGCTGATGCTTGACGAGCCAACATCTAATCTGGATACGCAGGGCGTGGATTGGTATTTAAGCCTGGTAGAACAATTTGCGCAAGGTCGTTTAACCATAGTATGCTCAAACCAGGAGCATGAATATAGCTTCTGCAAGCACCGGCTAAACATATCAGACTATAAATGATATGACGGCGGAAAATCTGCTTAATATATACTGCATAATTGCCGGCATAGGTTGGGTGGGGGTGATCGTTTATTTACTTATAGGCTTTAGAAAAATAAAGCGCTTGCCCAATCAACCGATAGCCATAAACCAACCTGGCGTAGCCATAATAATAGCGGTTAGAAACGAAGAGGAAGACGTAGAAAAGGCGCTCCAAAGCATCTGCAATATCAACTACAGTAATTACCGCATTGTTGTATTGAATGATCGCTCCACTGATGATACCGGCGCTATACTGGCGCGGATGAAAGCTAAATATCCCGCAATAAACGTAGTTGCCATCGATACATTGCCCAAGGGCTGGCTGGGCAAAAACAATGCATTATATCAAGGTTATTTAAAAAGCACAGAAGAGTGGCTGTTATTTACCGATGCCGATATCGTGTACCATCCCGATGCTTTAAGTAAAGCCATGGGCTATGCGCAACAGAATAACTTAGACCATTTGACAATACTGCCGCAAACGGTGTCACGTTCGGTTATGTTGAATAGTCTGC
>Ga0247817_10000524_pt1 | contig 21129 bp, 14 predicted proteins | sample UWRJL212509R1_FD_178010 | JGI IMG/M metagenome (GOLD analysis project Ga0247817, IMG submission 178010) | Plant litter microbial communities from Arlington Agricultural Research Station in Wisconsin, United States - UWRJ-L212-509R-1 | ecosystem: Environmental > Terrestrial > Plant litter >...
GATTAAACCAAGGGGAATCAGATGTTTGTGTAACATGCTTGAGTACGCTTCCATTAGTGAATGAGGATTATTCGCCTGAATCTTTATACGTCCGATTGTCAATAGAATTGAGGCCTTCCTTTGTATGGGCGTATTTACAGTTTGATTCGAAAAACAAGACACAAAAAATTCTGCATGCAATAAAGTATGGAGATTCACCGCATATTGCAACACGTATTTCTGCAATCTGGGCCGACCGCATAAAAGAGTCATTGCTGAATGCAGAAATTGATCTGATCATACCAATTCCACTGCACGGTTCTAAACAAAGAAAACGAGGCTATAATCAGGCAACCAAAATTGCTGAAGGTATAGCTCAGGTGATTGCTTATCCGATAGATGAGCAGGTTCTATATCGAAAGAGAAATTTATTTGTGCAGGCAAAAAGTAATCGAAGCCGCAGATTTGAAAATGTTAAGCTCGTATACGCAATTAAAAATATCGATCGTATTCAAGGCAAACATGTACTATTGGTTGATGATGTATTAACAACGGGCGCAACATTGGAGGCTTGCGGAATGTTACTGAAAAAGGCGGGTGCAGCAAAAGTAAGCGTTGGCTTGCTTGCCATGGTTGTAGACTGAATCAAAAATGAAGGCAAAAAAAAATCCTTCCCGATACGTATCGAGAAGGATTTTTTGAATGAAAATCTATCTATTAATAGTTTGTTCCTGCTTGGATCATTGCGCAACGGAAACCGATAGTTGCTGTACAAGAATCTTCAGCAATATATCTTCTTGTTCCTGGAGACATCCAATAAGCAACATCTTTCCAAGAACCACCTTTGTAAACTCGAACGTGATCATCTACTAAAGACTGGAAACCAGCTTTGTCATATCCTTTTTCTTCATCTAAGAAACCGTTACGACGTAATGGGTTTAAGTCGTCAAATGTTTCGAAAGATAATGGACGGTAAACATCGTAAACCCATTCGTTTACGTTACCAGCCATACAATAAAGACCGAAGTCATTTGGTGGGAATTCGTAAATATACGTAGTGATCATTGCACCATCGTTCAACTTACCGGCAATACCAGCATAGTCACCACGACCTCTTTTAAAGTTTGCAAGGAACATACCCATTTGTTTTCCATAAGGGTTACGTAATGCGTGACCATCCCATGGATATAAACGTTTGTGTGTTTGGTTTTCATCTAACCATTGGTTACCGATAAGTGCTTGAGCAGCATATTCCCACTCAGCTTCAGATGGTAAACGGTAGTTAGGAAGAACAACACCTGATTCCAATGGAATACGTCCACCACCTTCAGGAACTTCCATACCTGCATTTTGTGCAAGTTGGTTGTTAACTACTGTAGTTCTCCATACACAATAATCGTTTGCTTGGATCCAGTTAACCCCAACAACCGGGAAATAACGGAAACCAGGATAACGGAAATAGTGATCTACATATGGATCGTTGTATGCAAGTTCAGAAGCCCATACTGTTGTATCAGGCAATGCAGACTCATAAAATTCTTGAGATGAGTCACGCTGAACATAAAATAAATATTCTAACCAGTGAATGTTTGCAATTTCTGTTTCATCCATGTAAAAAGATGCTACAGTTACTGTTCTTTCAACATTGTCACCGTTTTTCATCAAATCTTCTTCAAATGAACCAAGAACGGTACGTCCACCTTCAATGTATACTAAGTTTGGACCTTCTGGCTGACCAGCATAGTCTGCTACCTGGTAGCCATTTTCTTCGTTGAATGCCATACCAGTAGTGGTGCTGGATCCGCCCGGATTAATACTTGTAGGGTTCCCTTTGCTACACGAAAAAAGTAGTGAAGCACCCGCTACTAAGACAACCGCATGTTTGATAACACGATTCATTTTCTTCATAACCTGTTTAATTAATAGATAGTCTTTTCCAATTCAGTCTGCTAATTTATCCACATTATATCTAAAATCCAACAAATCAAAGGAAATTTGATACTTGAATTTAGACACAGTTCATAAACAGCGATATACACATTAAATTTTTTGAGGTTAAATGTCTATGGGAGGACATTTTAGCCAAAAATCTTTTGCAAATACCCATAAATCTACCCCATTAAAGAGATAAATCCAATTGTTTTTGTAATTCCTGTTCCTTTATTTCTTTTAATTCAATAATAGACGACTCCCGATCGCCGATTATTGTTTTTTTAACTCCATAATATAAATGTGTTGCCGATTTCTGGATTGAAATACAGGTAACCGGAGCACCTGTTGGCAGATTTGAGCCTATCCAAAGCCCGGAACTATCTTTATATAAAGGAATTACACTCATCAACGAATCAAATACAATATAGTTATGTATTTCCAGAGATTTTTTTTCATCGGTTGGTAAAATAAACTGTGCCGTAAAATCCACTTTATCCCTCAGGTCATCATAAAACCGGTCGCAGTTGATCCAGCCAAAGTTTTTGATGGAGAAAAAATACGTGTTTAAGCTTTTTTCGGTTTCCGATACTTCATAGTAATCATCACTTTCTGCAATAAAAGAATCTGCATTGGTTTGTTCATACACCGCCACAATAGATTCTGCAAGATCCCAATTCATATTTCCATCTTCATTCCGGTTTCCTTCAAAATACGTCATGTTCTCTTTTATCTCCTTAGACAAACGAATTTTGATTGCATCTTCACATATTAAATGTAGCTCTTCGCCGGTTTCAGAAAATGCATTTATATAAATAGAGCCGTCGCTCTCTAACATACTACCATTTGACACCGTGTAAGCCCGCTCTTTTAGTAACGCCTCTTTCGTATACAATTCTTTCAGCACAAATTTTATTTTTCCTGTTGCTGCAAAACCATCATGTGTATGCAGACACGATGGTTCAATAAAAATGATCGTACCCTCTTTACCATATACAATAGTATCCATATCAGCATCGACCGTAAATGTTTGTGACGGAACAGAAAGTGTTTTTGTCAGATCAATAGATTGAGGAATACTATTATTTTTCGAAACAGGATAGTGATATACCTGACGCATACCAATTGTTTTATTTATAGGTGCGCAGCCAATACTTATAACCAGAAGCGTAATACAATAACACATGTATGTTTTCATAGGAGTAGCATTTATAAAAACATAATTCAGGTATTGCATTTGGTTACAGTAAAAAAATTTTTAAAAAAGAACTGTATCTTTTTTATTCCTGCACATTATTCAATCAAACAACTTCTTATTCACTTTAACAGATTTGAATTATGTCAACAGGAAAAGAAACACCCAGACAACGCATGATTGGTATGATGTACCTTGTGCTAACGGCTTTGCTTGCCTTACAGGTAAGTTCGGCAGTGATAGAAAAATTTTATGCTTTGAATGAAAGTATTGAAACAAGCGTAACCAATGCTGCGCTCTACAACGGGGATCGTTTGTCTGAACTACAAAGTGCTGTAAAACAAAGAGGCAACCGAAGCGATGAAATTGCTCTAGCAAAAAAAGCATTAACGCTTCGGGAAAAAACGCAGGAAATGCGGATGTATATGGAGAAGCTGAAAACAGAGATGATCGATAAGACGGGAGGTTATGATGAAGATGGAAGTCTGAAAGGTGCAAAAGAAGAAACTGAAGTTGAAGTATATATGCTTGGAACAAACAAGTCGAATGGCAAGGCATATGAACTTCAAAATAAATTGAATGCGTATGTGGCGTATGTGAATGGATCAGCAAAAAAGTCGTTTCCTAAAATTGCACTGGATGCAAAAGAGGATCCTATATATAAAGATAACGAAGAACAGAAAAATAAAGATTTTGCACAGTTGAATTTTGCACAAACACCATTGGTTGCAGCCATGGCAGTGATCAGTGAGATGGAATCGAAAGTTACAACGATTGAAAGTTCATTGATGAATGAATACTTAACGCAAGTAGGAGTAAGTGATTACAAAGTAAATAAATTGATACCGGTGGTTCGTGCACAAAGTAAATATGTGCCTGCAGGTACAAAGTATGAAGCTGAAGTTATGATGACTGCAACTTCTACATCTCTGTTACCAACTATGAATGTTGGTAATCAGTCGCTAAAAGTTGACGGTAGCGGAATCGGTTCGTATAATTTTCTTGCCGGTGGCGGTTCGTATAATGCAGATGGTTTGCTAAAGAAAACCTGGACAGCTCAAATAAAGATGAAGAGACCTGATGGAAAAGATACAATTTATACTGTGACGGAAGAATATTTTGTAGTTAAACCAGTTATACAAATTCAGTCTGCTGCACAAACAGGTTTGTATTTTAATTGCGGAAACAAAGTAGATATCATGGTGCCGGCTTTGGGTGCTGAATACAATCCTGAATTTAAAGCAACCGGAGCAACAGTTAAAGCAACCGGTACCAAAGGGCGTGTGTATATTATTCCTTCTGCTGCTACAACAAAAATTGCTGTGTACAACAAAGGACAATTTATCGGAGACGAAAATTTCAAAGTAAAAGCAATTCCAAAACCAACGATCGAAGTTCGGGTAAATGGTCAGCCTATAAATGCACGTACCGGTGTTGCTCCACTGGCATTAAAAAACATCTCGATCAAAGCAATTGCGGATGCAGATTTTGCAGCCAGCCAGCCGGAAGATGCAACGTATAAAGTGACCGAATGGGAAATTGAATTTGCACGTGGAAGAAAATTGGTGTCGGGGATATCTAAATTAACACCTCCGGATCAACAAGTAAGTATGTCGGGTAAAGGACAACTCTTGCAAGACAAGGACATTATTCTTGTAACCCCTAAAAAAGTAATGCGCAAAACATATTTAGGAACATGGGAAGAAGTAAAAGTTTCGTCTATGCCGGTTCTGATTCCGGTACTTGAAAATTAACTGATCAGGTTTTAGCTCTGATGTAATTAAAAAACGCTCCAAGGGTTTTAAACCCTTGGAGCGTTGGTGTTTAATCACTAAAATTTCTTACTCTAATTTAAAATGCATTCTGCTTACTTAAATAAAAACGTATATCTTTAACGAAGAATAAACGTTGAGTGATAAGCGACTTATGAAACACATTCCTTTTTTTACGTTGGTGCATCAAAATCTTGAATTGGAAAAAGAACTGGGATCTTTTTACAAAGAACTTCACGAAGATGCAACATACATTTTAGGAAAACGTGTTTCACAATTCGAAAAAGAATACGCTGACTATCATTCAGTAAAACATTGTGTTGGCGTTGGAAATGGCTTGGATGCGTTGACGCTATCGTTGCGGGCCCTCGGAATTTCAAAAGGTGATGAAGTGATTGTTCCGGCAAACAGTTTTATTGCTACGGTATTGGCAGTTACGCATGTGGGTGCAACACCAATATTAGCAGAACCAAATTTTCGTTCCTTCAACATTACGGCAGAAGAAATTGAAAAAAAGGTCACTTCAAAAACAAAGGCAATTATTCCGGTGCACCTATATGGTTTGCCCTGCGAAATGGATGCGATTCGTTCAATCGCAGATAAAAACAATATTTATATCGTTGAAGATAATGCCCAGGCACACGGAGCAACATATAAAAATCAACGGACAGGAAGTTTTGGAATCGTGAATGCAACAAGTTTTTATCCGGTAAAACCATTGGGTGCATACGGAGACGGCGGTGCTGTAACAACCAACGACGATGCGCTTTCAAAACAGATTCGTTTGCTGGGTAATTACGGTTCGGGAGAAAAATATTATTACGAAACAACAGGTGTGAATTCCCGTCTCGATGAAATACAGGCCGGTGTATTATCGATAAAATTAAAATCGTTGGACCGATGGAATGAAGAACGGATTCAGCTTGCTGCATTGTATTCCAATCTTCTCAAAAACATTGAAGAAATTTTACTGCCGATTTCATCTGCAGATTGTAAACATATTTATCATCAATATGTGATCCAAACAAAAAGCAGAGATGCCCTTAAAGAACATTTAGCAAAGCACAACATTCAAACGGGCATACATTATCCGGTTCCGCCGCATTTGCAAAAGGCATATAGTTTTTTAAATCTGCCCAAAGGAAGTTTACCTGTTACAGAAAAATTATCGGAAACGATCCTGAGTTTACCAATATATCCCGGAATGAAGAATGAAGATGTAGAATATGTCTGTGAGTCGATTAAAAATTATTTATAAACCTCCAAGGATTGGAGGTTTCGTATAAAAATTATTTGGTTTCTTCAGCTTGGTAGAACTCGACTTCTCTTGGAGTGATGTTCCAATAAAAAAGCATAGACCCAATTAATTTAGAGTTTTCACAAGAATCCATAAACCCCCAATTGATAATCGTACAATCTCTTTTTAAAGCGATACAACCTGTTGACTGTTTTGATTTGCTTGCTAATTCCTGAAGGTATTCTTTTTCGCACATATTTGTATAGGTTGGAACTGTATCTAATTTCATATAGAAAAAAGAAATGCCCAATAAGAAACAGATGTATAATCCTTTGCCTAAACCATTAAACATTTTAATGAGCATAATGGAAGATGTACCCCAACAGTAATAAAGTATTATTAATACAGGAAGAATTGTATCTCTCCGAATGATCAGAGGTCTATACCCTCTATAACCACCTAAAGGTAATAGCAGCATATATACGATTGAAAAGATCGTCAGGAATAATGAGATCTTAAAAAACATTTTCGTTTCTGGTTTTTGAGAGATAAGTAACACAACAACATTTATAAAAAGAGCAACTACTAAAAGGAAGGGACCTCTTTTAAAAGTAAAAAAGCAATCTATAATTCCTTTTGGTAACCGGTAATATCTTTCCCACAAAGGCAAAGGTGTCCAGGTGTTCTCTAAATTTTTTGTACCTACATAAATGGAGTATAAGCAAATGCAAAGAGTAAATGTTAAAAATACGAACAGCTGAAAATTGATTTTTTTTATCGAATCAAAAGATTTTGTGACGATTGAATCGGAAGTGTTTGAAGGAAAATAATTGAAGAAGAAATATAAGAAAGCGATTGTTGCAACGATTGTTAAAATGGGTGCAGGCAATGCACCAAAAAAGGCAAGCAAAACAACGAGCGCAATACTGATCGGTTTTAACCAAAAAGGAAATTTGTATAAAGAGTTTAATGCAGTTTTATAAAAAGGAATAAGTAACAATAAGATGCAAACGAAGGGCAGTGCATAAAAGAAAGTATACGTTATTGAATAATCAATTATTGACATATATTCTTCAAACGGTCCGCAAGTATATAAAAATGGACTAACGAGCGCTGTGCCCAGAAGACATTCTTGCCATTTAAATTGAAACAATCCGGATATAAACCAGCCAAGAAGCAGAACAATACAAATGTGCAGACACGTTTTTGCAATAGCAGCACTTACAAAAATACTATCAATCGGGCTTACAAATTTTTGCAGAAAACCAGGCATGAATTTAAAATAGCCCGATAAAGTTGCATGCGCCGTAAATCGATTTGTTGCAGGATAAATTTCACCATTGACACATGCAGGCCAGCCGAAGGGTTCAGACAGTACTTTTGTATAGCCTTCACTTGGTGCAACAATAGGAACCAAATCTCCGTCGAGCCTGGCTAAAGAATATTGATAATACGAATATCCAAAGTCTACTAAAAGGGCTGCGATTAGGAAAAAATAAACGAATGAATATTTCTGTTTTTTCATTGAGATAAATGCATTTACAAAGAAAAATAAATATACGGATTAAGCATTGTTGGTTACAATTCCTTTCAAACTATTCATGTGACATTTAGCAAACATATGTATTCTTAATGTTGCCGATCCAATCTGGTTTTAATACCGGCATTTCTAAAGAATTGCTTCAGATAAGACCATTGTTCGTTACAAAATCCAGGGAACGAAGATTCTTTACGTAAATATTCCGTTCCTGCACATTCAAAACAAATCTCAAAGTATTCAATTAATGTTTGTCCTTTATAAAATAGAATTGCATGCCTTGGATTGTAACATGCAGCACGAATATGCATAGAGTCTATAGATTTATAATTATAAAAAATAGAAAACAAGCTATCTGTTAGTATACTGTCTATACGAACCCGTTCACAAAAACCATATTGCCCAAGTGAATCTGTAAGGATTGTTCTTGCTCTATGAATTTGTCTGAATTCATTCTCCTTACCAATAGAATCATACGTAACAAGTTCAATGCGGTCACATGCATTGAAAGGAAATATGTCGTTTATTTTTCGGGTTGACTTACTATAAATACATTGTCCTATTTCATGCTCAGCAATTTGTTCTTGATTTGTTTCTTCATTACAAGAGAATAAAATCAGAACAGGTAAAAATGTTAGTGCGAAAAATATTTTTCTCATATAACTATCCTTTACTCACCACCATATCTTTCAAACACTCCACCCAGGTTTCATTGGTATTTAAGCTTTCTACCAGTTGCCAATGTTTGCCGCCGTGTTCTTCAAATAACAGTTTATATTCTTCGCCGCCTTCAACCGTTGTTTCTAAACAATCGGCAATGAAAGAAGGAGAGAAAAACAGAATGCTTTTCTTACCGGCTTTGCCTAAGTCTTCAATGTTGTGATCGGTATATGGTTTGATCCATGGCGTTTTTCCCAAACGTGATTGGAACGAAACGGAATACGAACCTTCAGCCAAGCCCAATTCTTTTACCAGCAAGCGGGTTGTTTCATAACACTGCGCGCGGTAACAATATTCGTTACGCGTACCGTATACCTGACAGCAGGTTCCCAATTTACACTGATCGCCGATGGATGCTTTTTTGATCTGTCTTTCCGGAATACCATGATAGGAGAAAATAATATGGTCCCAGCTTCTTGCATTCAAATATTTACGACCAATTTCGGCAAAGGCTTTGATGAACAAAGGGTGGTCAAAGAACTTGGAAATAACTTCAATATGCGGTGTAATTTCCCATTTGCCCAATACGCGCAAAGCTTCTTCCACTGCTGAACCTGTTGATGCCGAAGCATATTGCGGAAACAATGGCAAAACAATTACCTTGTTGTATCCTTTGGCTTCCAGTTCTTTGGCGGCAGACTCGATGGATGGATTTTGATAGCGCATGCCCAAAACCACTTTGTATTCATCGCCCAATGCCTTTTGCAGCAATTCTTTAACAGCAACCCCATGAAACATGAGCGGGGAGCCTTGGTCTGTCCATAGCTTTTTATATTCATGAGCCGATTTTGGCGCACGGAAAGGAGCTATGATCATGTTAATCAGCATCCAACGGTTAAACCAGGGAATGTCAATTACCCTTCTATCCATTAAAAACTCTCGCAGGTACTTGCGTACGTCGGGTGTATTTGGACTATCGGGTGTACCCAGATTGATGAGAAAGACGGCTGTTTTGGATTTTTTATTAGGCAATGCCATAGAAACATATTTAATTTGCAAACTTAACAAATAACTGTTTTAAAAGTTGTGATTTTAATCAGGAGAATCATTTAAATTTCTCATTATCTGATACAGGTCAAATTGTTAAAATATGTACTAAATACGTATAAACGAGTATCATGGAAAATAAAGTAGTTGCCCCGGCTGAAAACGGCCTGATGAAAAAAATCGTTTCGCACGCGAAAGAATATGGTTTTGTTTTTCCTTCATCAGAAATTTATGACGGGTTGCAGGCAGTATACGATTACGGACAAATGGGTGTTGAATTGAAAAACAACATCAAAACTGTTTGGTATAAAGCAATGACGCAATTGAACGACAACATTGTTGGTATCGACGCGTCGATCTTTATGCATCCGTTAACCTGGAAAGCTTCGGGCCACATTGATGGGTTCAGCGATCCGATGATCGATAACAAAGATTCGAAAAAAAGATACAGAGCAGATGTTCTTGTAGAAGAACGTGCTGCACAACTTGAAGCTGCGGGTAAAAAAGAAGAAGGCGATGCATTGGTAAAAAAACTTGCACGCTTGCTTGAAGCCGACGATCTGAAAGGTGTTCAGGATCTGATCACAAATGAAAAAATTACTTGTCCGGTAAGTGGTACTTCAAACTGGACAGAAGTTCGTCAGTTCAATCTGATGTTCTCTACGCAGGTAGGTTCTGTTGCTGAAGACTCAAGCACCATTTATTTAAGACCGGAAACAGCGCAGGGTATTTTTGTAAACTTCCTGAACGTACAGAAATCTGGCCGTATGAAAATACCATTTGGTATTGCGCAGATCGGTAAAGCATTCCGTAACGAAATTGTTGCGCGTCAGTTTACATTCCGTATGCGTGAATTCGAACAAATGGAAATGCAATTCTTTATCCGTCCCGGAACAGAAATGGAATGGTACGCGAAATGGAAAGAGTCAAGATTGAACTGGCACAAGGCCATTGGTTTGCCGGCAGAAAAATTGAGGTTCCACGATCACGACAAGCTGGCTTTTTATGCAAATGCTGCGGTAGATATTGAATTTGAATTCCCGTTTGGTTTCAAAGAAATGGAAGGGATTCACTCACGTACAAATCATGATTTATCAAGTCATGAGAAAATGTCTAAAAAGAAACAACAGTATTTTGATAACGATATCGACGAAACTACAGGAAAAGCATTTGGTAACTATGTTCCGTTTGTAGTTGAAACTTCCGTTGGTGCAGACAGATGTTTCCTTGCTGTGTTGTGTAATGCATACACAGAAGAAACAACTGTAGAACAAACAGAAGAAGGTGAAAAAGTGAAAGAACGTGTGTACTTAAAGTTACATCCGACATTGGCTCCGATCAAAGCAGCGATTCTTCCGATCACGAAGAAAGATGGCTTGCCTGAAAAAGCAATGGAAATTTATAACGAATTGAAATACGATATCAAAGTAACGTATGAAGATAAAGATTCGATCGGTAAACGTTATACAAGAAACGATTTGATTGGTACCCCATTCTGTATCGCAGTTGATCACCAGACATTGGAAGACAACACCGTTACGATTCGCCATAGAGATACGATGGTTCAGGAAAGAGTTGCGATCAGCGAATTACGTCTGAAGATTCGTAAAGAAACGAGCTGGAGAACGATATTGGAGAAGGTTTAGATCTTTTGATTTATAAATAGAAAAGGCTTGTCGAGGGACAGGCCTTTTTTATTTGTGGAAAAACTGTATTTGTCAGTGTTTCGTTTTGTGAAAGAATAGATAGATATTTAATACAAACATCTTAGTAAATTTTGAATATATATTTTAAAAAATTTGAAAAATCTAAAAGAATTAAATTTATTAAGTGGAGATATTCCGAAAAAAATCGGGGAGGATTTTTTATCTAGAGATTATATTTGCACGGCAGACGCCAATCCATATATTGTATACACAACACTTAAAGAGTATTTTGGCGAATCTCATAGCAATAATATTGATGAGGATAAGCAGCAATGGCAATGGACTTTTTCATACAAAGACTTTTTCATAGAAATATATGATTGGAAATTATCAAGTACTTTTATAGCTATATATAGTATTCACTCGAATCAAGAAAGCAGCAAAATTTTAGCAGAAAAATTAAATGAATTTTTTGTAAAAGAAGGCAAAAAAAGCATAGGGAAAATTAAAACAAAAATAAAAAATTCAAAACATAGAGTTTTAGAAAACCCATTTTTTACATATTATTCTACAGCTGAAAATTTAATGATTATAGCATCTTTTATCAATAATATAAAAGCTAATAATCCATCAACAGTTCCTTTGAGAAAAAAAATTATGGGATTTGAATTGTGGCAAAAACAGAGTGATATATACCGTTCTGCATTTCTAATGTATTTGTCTTCTTTTGAAGGATTTATTAATATTCTTTATGAACTTTATTTAAAACAAGAATTACGAGATGATAGAATTAATGAAAAAATTTCGAGAGAGCAATTAGACATAAAATTAAGGATGCTCCCAATTTACTGTGATGGTTTTAAAGTTAAAATTATTAATAGTGAGGATGAAAGATTTAAAAATTATTTAAGACTTATATCATTACGAAATAATTATGTTCACGCAAATTTAATAAAGTCGTTAGAACGATATGTAATTGAAGAAGATGGATTCCTTTTTATTATTGAAAATGAAGAAACATCTGAAATTCCTGCTAATATTAATAAACTTGAAATTAAGCATATTGCATTAGTCAAAGGTATTATTGATGAAGTTATCGAGTTAGTTTTTGAATCAATGGAACCAAAAACAAGAAGAGAATTTAAAAAGTTAATTTATCAGCAAGAAATAGAAATGATAGTAGACGATGGCTATATAACAACATTTTAGAATTAAATAAGCAAGGCTCATCAAACGATGAGCCTTGCTTATTTTAAAATATAAATGTCAACGAACTAAGCATGATACGTTGAATAATCCGTATAGCCTTTTTCATCTGCCATGTAGAATAGATCCATTTTCAGATCAGTAGAAAGAGGCTGGTCGTTTTTCAAACGTTCAACCAGATCAGGATTGTTTATAAACGGACGGCCAAAGGCAATTGCGTTTCCAAGTTTTTTGTCTAAGGCTGCAACTGCAGTCTCTTTTGTATAGCCGCCGCTCAAAATAATCGTTTTACTAAAGCTTGCACGGATCTCTTCTTTGATTTTGATCGGTACTGCCGGCGCACCCATTGCAGAGTGATCTACTAAATGTATGTATGCGATTCCCAGATCATTTAATGCAAGAGAAAGATATTCATAGGTAACATCAATTTCCGGATAGTGCGGCATATCACTTGCTACGCCATAAGGAGAAAGTCTAATCCCTGTTTTGTCTTTACCGATTGCAAGCGCAACGTCATTTACTACATCCAACACAAACTTGCAACGTTTGTCAATACTTCCGCCATACTCATCGGTACGTACGTTGCTTACAGGAGAAATAAACTGTTCCAGTAAATAACCGTTTGCCCCGTGAAGTTCAACTCCATCAAAGCCAGCTTCGATCGCGTTTTTAGCAGCCGCTACAAACTCCGCTTTGGTTGAAAGAATTTCTTCCGCAGTCATTGCGTTTGGTACAGGGAAGTCCTGCATCTGCAACGAGTCTGTCCACATTTGTCCTGCAGGTTTTACAGCAGAAGGCGCAACTATTTTTGAGCCTTCCGGCATGTTTGCCTGATGGCTGATACGGCCGGTGTGCATCAATTGAATAACAATTTTTCCGCCTTTATCATGAACTGCTTTAGTAACTTTTTTCCAGCCTTCAACTTGTTCTTTGCTGTATATACCAGGGATACGGGCGTAACCCAATCCGTTCGGTGAAGGAGAAGTTCCCTCGGTAATAATTAATCCTGCACTTGCACGCTGACCATAATAGGTTGCCATTAAGTCGTTTGGTATATTTCCAATCGCACGGCAGCGGGTCATGGGAGCCATTACAATACTGTTTGCCAGAGAAATAGAACCAACCTTAAGAGGTTCAAATAATTTTGTTTTCATTCGATAAAAGGATATGTTGGATAAAAGTGTGTTGAAACAATATAAGCCTTAACCCTTATTTTTGGTTCAGCTTATTAGGTTACCAAAAAGTAACCAATGAAATAGAAGTTATAAAAAATATATGAGTTAAAAAAGAGGTGGGTTAAACGTTTAACGTCGTCGAGGTTTAAAACCTCGACGACGTTAGTTTTTCGAACCAAACGCTTCTTCCATTTTTTTACGGTCGAATTCATTTTCATTATTGGCCAGGAAAATTGTTGCAACGCTATTGCCAATAAAGTTGGTGAGCGCTCGTGCTTCCGACATAAAACGATCTACTGCCAGCAGCAATGCCAAACCTTCAACAGGAATAACTTTTACAGCAGTTAAGGTTGAAGCTAAAACAATAAAGCCACTTCCTGTTACACCAGCCGCGCCTTTGGAAGTGATCATTAAAATACCAATGATAGAGAGGATCTGTGTAAGATCAAGATGTACGTGAAATACTTGTGCCAGAAACAAAACCGACATAGAAAGATAAATCGTGGTCCCGTCCAGGTTGAACGAATATCCGGCAGGTACCACCAATCCTACAACAGGTTTGGAACAGCCCATGCGTTCAAGCTTTTCCATAAGCGAAGGCAGCGCGGCTTCGGAAGAAGAAGTGCCAAGAACAATCAATAACTCTTCGCGGATGTATTTCAGCAGCGACCACAAACGGATCTTGTAATACCATAAAATAAGCCCGAGTACAATAAAAATAAATAGCGCCATGGTGGTATAAACCGTGAGCATAAGTTTGCCTAATGGCAGCAATGTTTTGAGACCGTATTTAGAAATGGTAAAAGCCATACCGCCGAATGCTCCAATGGGTGCGAGCAGCATTACATAGTGCAGCGCTTTAAAAAGTGTTTTGGAAATAGGTTGAAGCCAAAGAATGATCCGATCACGATTGCTGAGTTTGCTTAAAATAATTCCAGTTATGATGGCGATCAGTACAACTTGTAACGTTACATTGTCTTTTAAGAAATGCAACCAGCTAAAATCTTCAGCGCGTTTGGTGTATGTGCTGATATCCCCGCCAGCAACAGCTGATGTTGCAACACCTTCCCCCGGTTGTATGAGCCATGCAGCACCAATACCAATGATCAATGCAAAAGATGTTACGATTTCGAAATACAATAATGCTTTGGCACCCACTTTCCCTGCCTTCTTCAGATCACTCATAGATGCAATGCCTAAGGTGATGGTCAAGAAGATGATGGGATTGATAAAGATTTTTATGATGGAAATAAACACGCTGCTCAGAAATTCGGCAACGGTTATTTTAATTTCTATATCTGTAATGAAGAGATTAAGTTTTATGGGTTTTTCTAATATTGGCATTAATGCCAAAGTCGGATAAAAATGCCCGATCCATACACCAAGTATGATTGAAGTGAGTACCCAGAAGGTGAGATTGGAAAAAATTCTTTTCATGTTTAACAAGTGGTTGGTAGTTTAAGTGGAATAAACATACGCCATTCTTATAAAAGTACAGGCACTTAAACATACCGAACCACAGCTTATTTATATCGACAGAAAATATGCCGTGGTTCGGTATGTTTACGCAGATAAAACCAAGCTAGTATCGGAATTTTTAATTGCGTAAACTACCAACCACTTGTTAATTGTTTACTCTTCCGTACTCACGACTTCTTCAATCTCTTCCAACTTCTTGGCTGTATATGCACCCGATGTGATATAGGATATTACGCCTTTTTCGTCCAACACAAAAATGTATGGCTCGTCGTTTTCCGTAATGTTCAATGACTTTTTGTATGAAGCAAATTCACCCACATAGGTTAATACATAGGGTTGTAATTCTTTTTGCGTTTGTGCCTTAATTGTTTTTACAATATCACCGGCTGCAACTTTATTCGTTCCGGTAACGACAGCAACAAAGTAGGTGTTAACATTATACACTTCTTCAGCAAACATCGTTTTCTTTTTCTGAATGAATGTTTGATAAGCGGGCTGATACCAGCTTATTAAACTTTCTTCTGCTTTTTTAGAAAAGGCAATTCCTATGATGGTGTATTTTCCTTTAACACTATCAGGTAGTATAAATGTCTGTCCGCTAAGTTTTTTTGTAGGAAAGTTCGGAAAAGCAGATCCTGTTTGTGCAATAGCAGATGCAATGGATGCTGAAGCAATAAGTATAAATACGAGGATGTTTTTCATAGCGGTAAGGTTACTTGATACTCTTTAATTAACGTTTGAATGCAGTAATATAATATAGATATTATTTTTTAATTTCCAGCCAGCCGGAATACTCTTTTACACAAATACTTGGGTTGGAAATATGATAGTAAAAAATACCGTTACTTACATCCGGCGCGCCCCAATTGTTTTTGTAATCATCATCTTTATAAACAAGATTTCCCCAGGAATTATAAATTGATAAACGGGTATTAGGAAGAATGTGTACGATTTCAAATGTGTCATTTTTATCATCACGATTAGGAGTTATCAGATTAGGAATTTCATAGTATATACCTGGTATTACGGCAACATCGAAACTATCTTTTACAGTAGCGCAGGGACTTCTTGTTACTTCTACCCAATAATGGCCTGCAGATGAAATTATGATGGAATTGCTAACAGAGCCGGTTGACCAGACAAATGTAGCGTCAGAAACAGCAATGCTTTTTTGCATCTCTTCACCCATACAAATGGTGTCGTATTTTGTTTCCAATGAAATAACGGGAGGAATAATTTCATCAATATGTAAAATAGCAGAAGTAGAAATACATGTGTTGCTTGTATCCATAACGGTTACAAAATAATTTCCGGCACGGTTGATAGTTATCGATTGAGACGTTTCCTGCGTCGACCATTTATAAGAAAGTCCTTTAGTAGAAGTTAATTCAACCTTCCCTCCTGAACAGAATCTGGCAGGCCCGCTTAATAAGATTGAAGGGCGTATATAATGCAGATCAACGGAGTCGGAATTAACAGAACAGCCATTTGCATCTGCCAGCTTCAAGAAATATTTCCCCTCATGAATTGCGACAATGGATTGTGTCGTTTCTCCATTAGACCAAAGATATTTATCTGCTGTTGATGCGCTAAGTATTATTGAATTACCCTGACAAAAAGGATTTTTTCCTGAAATGGTTATTCCTTTGTCAGGCGGAATTTTTTCATTGAAACTTGTGATAAAAGCATTTCCGGAAAGAGGAAAAAAAGCATTGCCATTTAGAGTAGTATCTTTAGGGGAAGTGCGGGTAAAGCCTGTAAGAATAATTTTATTCGATCGGTCCAGATCAACAGCACATTGAGCAAATGAATTGTCACCATAATAACTTCCCCAGGATCTGTTACCCAGCGCATCAAATTTTGCAATAAAAAAATTGTAATCAGAGGATGGCGCGTTTGTGTTAGATGTGTTTATATTTGGTTGAAAAACACAAGGGGTCGAAATATCAGTTCTGTTGTTAGTACTTCCGCAAATAATAATATTATCGTCGTTATCTACACAAACTGAATTGGCCCCATCATCACCTGCACCACCAAAATAGGTTGCCCAGTTTAAAATACCTGCATCATTAAATTTGGCAATAAAAGCGTCATTGCCGGAGACGGTTTTTTTGAATGCCGACGAAGTAGCTATTTTAGTTGCACTATTTGTTCTTCCGGTAAGAATGATGTTACCTGAATTATCAAAGCTAAAGCTTTGGTCATAACTCATTTTTTCTTTTCCTTCACCACCAAAATACGTAGACCAGATTCTGTTTCCTTGGGAAGAAAATTTAGCAAGAAAGGCGTCATAAAACCCAGCAGGTTGTTGCTGGTGTGTTCCAGCTGTTGCAAAATTCGCATCGGCCATTTCTCCGGAAATATAAACAGAACCATCTTTTGAACAGGCAACTTTATATCCATTGGTTAATGGCCCGCCATAGTATGTTCCCCACTCACGGCTTCCGGAAGGAGAAAACTTTGCTATAAAGGTTAGAGCAGGAGTTGTTTGAAAGGCTCCAGGGGTAGCGAAATCGAAATCGGTTGAACCTACCTGGCCAATGATTAAAATATTATCATCTGTATCTGTGCATACAGAATAAGGAGTGTCACCTGAACTACCACTATAGTATGTTCCCCATGTTACTATTCCATCGGAATTAAATTTTGCAATAAAAACATCAAAATCACCTGCAAAAGCAGGTTGGTAACTCCCGGATGTTGAAATGTTTGATGTGCTTTTTGTTATGCCTGTAAGAATGATGTTGTCAGAATTATCTGAACAGACACAATATGGACTTTCGGTTTTATTTCCACCGTAATAGGTTGCCCACTGAAGCAGTCCATTGGGATTGAATTTTGCAACTACAGCATCTGTGGCGCCTTGAAGAGTTGTTTGATGAGCGCCTGTAGTGGCGATATTATTCGCAAAACAAAGTCCACTTAAAATTTTGTTGTTATGTGTATCAATCGTTGTTGATAGATAATAATTAACATGTTCAAAAATTGTATTCCAGGTAATGGTAGGATATGGATCGATAACCAATGTTTGATTTTTTTTATAACCGGAACTTTTAAATGAAACAACATTGTCTTTAATCTGATAGTTTACATGCACCTTTTCAGGATCATTCAGCAGATAACTGCAGGGTATTATTTCATTGAGTATTCCCTCTGTTGTTTTTATATCTATGCTTCCGTCGGCTTTAAATGCAGGGTTACCAGCACCTTCATACAGCATTTGAATATCTTTTAATAGTGCACCCGGATGTAAAACAAAATCATATTTAACCGTTCCGTTCGTTGCGTAAAAGATAACATCAATGTTTTTATAAATGTTCTTATAGGTTATTTTTTCAAAAGAAGAAACTTGATTTACAGCAGGCTGAATATTCTGATAATTAAAGTGATAAGGCAATTTATTTTCTTTGATGATCAATGGTGTATTAGCTCCAATAAAACGAATATCAATACGATGAAGAGTCACATCCGCTTCAGTGATCGATTTGATATTGCTTGCATCAGATTCAGACAAAAATGATTTTTCAATAATTCTATATTGAGTATAACTGAACCCATTTTTTTTTAGAATAATATTGTAATCAGCGTATTGAAAGATAAATAGAACATCAGGCTGATAAGTGCCGTTCTGGTCTATTACCTGACCTTTATTTTCAATAAAACCTGAATGCAAAAGTGAAGAACCCAGCCCTATTGCACTTTTTGAAAAGAGAAAAATAATACACCAAAGAAAATACTTCATTATTGTTTATGGTACGGGAAGAATAAGCTATCGAATACTCTTTACTAACGTTTTAATACAGTAATCTATTTCATCTTTTGTATTATATCTTCCAAAAGAAAAACGAACATAACCCCAATCGTCTTTGGCGCCAATCGCTTCTAATACATGCGAACCAATATTTGTGCCACTTGTACATGCACTGCCCGCAGATGCAGAAATTTTAGCAATGTCTAAATTCATTACCAACATCTCGTTATTTTCAGATGGCGGTAAACTTACATTCAGCACGTGTATAAGACTTGAATCCAGGTCTGCTGATTCGCCATTAAATAATAAACCCGGAACCTTATTCAATTCGTCGATCATGTATTTTTTTAAACCGGTAATGTGTACACGATCTTCATCCATACGCTGATACGAAAGTTCAAGCGCTTTTGCCATGCCTACGATAGCGGCTGTATTTTCGGTGCCGCCGCGCATGTTGCGTTCCTGTGCTCCGCCATGCATGTAGGGATAAATTGCAGAACCCGACTTTAAATACAACAGACCAATTCCTTTTGGTCCGTGGAATTTATGTGCCGAACCAGCAATGAAATCAATTGGTAGAGAATATAAGTGCAACGGATAATGTCCGATGGTTTGCACGGTATCACTGTGAAACAATGCCTTGTAATTTTGACAAAGCTCGCCGACTTTTTTCAGATCAAGAATATTTCCGATCTCGTTGTTTCCGTGCATCAATGTTACCAATGCATTTGGAAACTCTTTCAGTAAAGATTCCAGATGAACAAGATCAATCACTCCTTGTTCATTTACTTCAACATAATGCACCGATACACGATTCAGTTTTTTTAAATACTGAACCGTATGAAGTACCGCATGGTGTTCTAAGCGGCTGGTGATGATGTGTTTGATATCGTGTTTTTCAACTGCGCCAACGATAGCCGTATTATCTGCTTCGGTGCCGCCGGAAGTGAAAAAAATTTCTGCAGCAGTTGTGTTCAACAAATCTGCAATTTTTTTACGTGCAATTTCAATGGCCGATCGCGTTTCGCGACCGTGCCCGTGAATGGAAGACGCATTGCCAAAGTGGTCTGTTAAATAAGGCATCATGGCTTCCAGAACCAATGGATCTAAAGCCGTGGTTGCAGCATTATCTAAGTAAACACGCATTGGTATCAAGAACTTCTTTAATATCGTTGATTATTTTATGTGCTAAGTTATCGGCAGTGGCATGTGTATCCGCTTCTGCATAAATACGAATGATTGGTTCTGTGTTGGATTTACGTAAGTGTACCCAGCCAGCATCAAAATCAAAACGTACACCATCAACCGTGATCATCGGTGTTTTAGCATAGTGTTCTTTGATCTTTTCAATTACACAGTCCACATCAATTTCCGGTGTCAATTCAATTTTATTTTTTGAAATGACATAGTTCGGATAACTTGCGCGCATCATGGAAATTGATTTTCCATATTTTGCTAAATGCGAAAGGAACAACGCAATACCCACTAAAGCATCTCTACCGTAGTGTAATTCAGGATAAATAACACCGCCATTACCTTCACCACCAATAACTGCTTTATTTTTTTTCATAGCAGTTACCACATTCACTTCGCCAACAGCAGAAGCAATGTATTGTTTGCCGTGTTTTTCAGTAACGTCTTTTAACGCTTTTGTTGAAGACAAATTCGAAACTGTATTGCCGGGAGTATTTTTCAACACGTAATCAGCAATCGCTACCAACGTATATTCTTCGCCAAACATGCTGCCGTCTTCGTTTACAAAACACAAACGGTCTACATCGGGATCAACAACAATACCTAAATCGTAATGACCTTTCTCCAATTCATTTGAAATGAATGAAAGGTTTTCAGGTAAGGGTTCAGGATTGTGCGGGAAGTGACCATCAGGTTCACAATAAAATTCAGAAACTTTTTTAACACCTAATGCTTTTAACAATGGAGGTAATGCAATACCGCCCGTAGAGTTTACACAGTCAATTGCTATGTTAAAACCTTTTGCCTGTATCGCTTCAACATCAACCAGTGGTAATTTTAAGATTGCGTCAATATGTTTTTGAATATAAGTATCGTCTTTTCTGTATGAACCGAAATGTTTTACATCAACAAAATCAATGTTTTCTTTTTTAGCAAGAACAAGGATTTTTTTACCATCACGCTCAGAAACAAATTCGCCGTTTGCATTTAATAATTTCAATGCATTCCATTGACCGGGATTGTGACTTGCAGTGATAATAATACCGCCGGCAGCTTTTTCCCAAACAACAGCCATTTCTACGGTTGGTGTTGTAGATAAACCTAGATCGACTACATCAAAACCAAGGCAACGCAACGTCTCTGTAACAATAGATGAAATCCATGGTCCGGATAAACGTGCATCACGACCAATAACGATCGTAGTATTTGTGGATGCAGTTTTTGCCCATGTTCCATAAGCGGCTGCAAATTTTGCTACATCAATAGGTGTTAGTGAATCTCCTGGCTTTCCGCCAATTGTTCCGCGAATTCCAGAAATAGAT
>Ga0247817_10000525_pt1 | contig 21125 bp, 17 predicted proteins | sample UWRJL212509R1_FD_178010 | JGI IMG/M metagenome (GOLD analysis project Ga0247817, IMG submission 178010) | Plant litter microbial communities from Arlington Agricultural Research Station in Wisconsin, United States - UWRJ-L212-509R-1 | ecosystem: Environmental > Terrestrial > Plant litter >...
GGGCCACCGCCAGCACCACCCGGATCTGCGCCGCCACCGCCAAAACCGCCACCACCCATCATATCAATGTTTGGCAAGCCGGGTATTTGTAAGCCATTAAGCTTTACGTTATAAGCCAACTCCTCGGTACTTGCAGCTGTAAGGCCAATCAGTTTAAGCGGGATAGCTACTTCATACAAAAAGTTGCCTTGGTTGTCATAATTAGCCATGGTTTTTATGCCATGCTCGTTGTAAAGCGATATTAAAGAATCAGGAATATCTTTAAAGCCCGAAACCTTTATTTCTTTATAGGTTAATAGTGCCTTTTTACGTAATACTATAGTTGCTGAATCCAACGGGTCACCAGGAGCACCGCCACCAAAAAGCGCAGCCATACCGCCAGCGCCTCCGGCACCACGTGCGCCGCCACCACCACCCGGGCCGCCCATAACAATAACACCGCCGCCGCCTGCAGGGCCGCCAGCCATAGGGCCTCCGGCACCGCGCTGCATTACGATTGGAGCAATAACAGGGTAGGTAATTTTATAAGTATTTTCGGTTTTCTTTTTACCCTCGGTGTTAATGGCTATTGTAATTGCGCCTGCCACTATTTTGTTATTGTTCATCACGTCCGTAGACTTGATGGCCAGGTAAATGTTTTTTTCGTCGTTAGCTATGGTGTAATAAAGCTTGGTGGCTTTATTATAAGCCTGAAAGCTATCATTCCATTCTACCAATTTGCCATCGGCTTTAGTACCGGCGGGAGCCCAAAGGCTAACCTCTTGTACCTCTTTCAGTTTTTTGTCTTGAGCAAGAACGGCCGAACACGCTACTGCAAGCAAAGTTGTTATGGTAAGTAATTTTTTCATCTTTTTAAGTTATTTATGGTGTGCTTTTAAGGCACGTACAAGAATAGACAGTATTTATTGTTGGCTAAAATAAAGTATACAAGGTCTACTAATGTTGCGACAATTCGGCTAATTGGTGCGACGACAATATTAGCCAATCGTTTTAGAAACTAAATAGTTAGTGCTGTAATTTTATAGTTACCAACATTTTTGTTACTCGGCTAAGTAAATAGACAGGTCTACAGTAAACTTATCCGGAGTATTGGATATAGAAAGTTCATGCTTATCTGGATACAATATTGCTAAGCGCCTGCGCACGTTGGCTATACCTATGCCCGAGCTGCCATCTTTCGAGTCATCCCCGGGGCCAACATCGTTGGTTACACTGAAATGCATCAGGCGGGTAGCTTCGTTAACAGACAGCTTAATGTCAATGTGTGCTACGTCAAGCATACCAGTTCCATGTTTAAAGGCGTTCTCAACAAAGGGTATCATCAACATAGGCTCAATTGTAAAAAAGTCAATATCGCCCTGCACTTCAACATTGGTTTTAACGGTATCTCTAAAGCGAAGCATTTGCAGGCTTATAAAGCTTTTAATGTACTCCACTTCCTTACCCAAAGTTACGCGCGAGTCGTCGCTTTCATATAACATATAGCGCATTAGCTGCGACAGGCTTACAATAGCAGGCTCTAACGAGTCGGACTTTTTACGGGCCAGCGCTACCAGATTATTAAGCACATTAAACATAAAGTGCGGGCTTATCTGCGAACGTAGAAATGTCAATTCAGATTTAAGGTGTTGCGTTTCGCGCTCTTTTAACAGCTGTTGTTTTGAGCGGTTATCTATGATTATACGATAACAAACGCTTAACAAAACGGCCACCATTGGCGACAAAAGGAACCAATATTGATTGCCTTCGCGGCCACCGGGTCTAAACGGCTCCCTGTTATTATGCGACCCCATTGAACGAACGTGATTAGCGGTATCTGCCAAATGCTCTCTGAACCTTGTTATGGGCCCACGCGGGCCAAATGCATTAAGCGTGTCGCCCATTGGGCGCCTCCATTGCCTCATCTGCACGCCTTCAAAAGGGTTTTGCCTTAAGTACGTCCAATAAAGCCAATAGGCACCAACAAGGCCCAGCAGCGATACAGCATACCAAACCGCTTTTTTATTCAATAACGGATACAGAACATAGGCGTGTACATAAAATACGCTTAACAACACAAAATTGTAAACCATGCGGTCTATCAACAGGTTGTGTTGCACCTCTGCAGGTAAATTATTGAAAAAGTAGTTGCTTTCGTCTCGCCTTAAATAGGGCAGCACCATTAACAAGAACCAGATTAACAATGGAAGGATAAACTGAACCCATTTCCAGTTGATAGAATTTTTCATGCTACAAATAAAAACAGAAAAAATTCCGTTGTAACATTTATGAGATAAAACGGCTGATTGATGCGACGAAATACCTTACCTTGTACTAAATGTTTAGGGCTACTAATGTATATTTGATATTTAGTATCCATACCAACCAATTATGAACTGTATAATTATAGACGACGAGCCATTGGCACTTGAGCTGATGGAAGACAATGTGAGCCGTGTAGAGAGCTTGCACCTGGTGGCAAGTTGCCGCTCAGCAGCGCAGGCTTTACAAATTATGCAGGACAGGGAGATAGATCTGATTTTTTGCGATATACAAATGCCCGGCATTAACGGCTTACAGTTTGTAAAAAGCCTGGCGCAAAAACCCCTGATAATTTTTGTTACCGCCTATCAGGAGTTTGCACTGGATGGTTTTGAGCTGGATGTGGTTGACTATTTGCTGAAACCCGTATCCATTGAACGGTTTTTAAAAGCCTGCAACAAGGCCACGCAGCAATTTGAGCTAACCCGCAAACACCCCGAATCAAAAGCGGCTGAAGCATCCAGAAAATATATTTTTTTATATGCCGACTATAACCTGATAAAGGTTAACCATGATGATATAACCTATATAGAAGGATTAAAGGATTATGTTAAGATCCATCGCGTAAGCAATCCTAAAGCCATAATATCCAGGGTTACCATCAAATCATTAGAAAGCCAGCTCCCGGCAGATGTTTTTTTCAGGGTGCATAAATCATACATCGTTAATCTTGATCATGTGCATTCTATCCGCAAGGGCCGCATAAAAATAGCCGATGCCGAGATACCCTACAGCGATAGTTTTAAGGATATTATAAGCCAGATGACAGGCAAGATAAACTTTTAAAACGTTATTGTTGTTTTCTATTGGTTTAAAATAAAATATAGATAATTTCTATATCGTATAGCTAAATTCAATCTCGCTACAGGTTCAAAAGCCGTATATTTGCAGCAAACAAAAAAACAAATATACATGATTACTATAGGCGAAAAATTTCCTGCATTTTCTAAAACAGCTGTTGTTAGTCTTGAAAAAGGCAAAGAATTTGAAACAATAACTTCAGAATTTTTAAGTAATGACGATAACGTTTGGACCGTTATGTTCTGGTGGCCAAAAGACTTTACTTTTGTATGCCCTACAGAGATAGCTGAGTTCAACAAAAACTTTGGCGAGTTCCGCGACCGCGAAACTCGTCTAATTGGCGCTTCAACAGACTCTGAATTTGTTCATGCTGCATGGAGAACTCATCACGATGATCTGCGCGATCTTAAATTCCCGATGCTTGCTGATACTTCAAAATCGTTAGCAGAAGATCTGGGCATTTTAGAGCCGAATGAAAAAATTGCTTACCGCGCTACTTTCATCATTGACCCTACAGGTATTGTACGTTGGGTATGTGTTAACGACCTAAGCGTTGGCCGTAACGTTAAAGAAGTTTTACGTGTATTAGACGGTTTACAAACCGACGAGCTTTGCCCTTGCAACTGGGAAAAAGGCCAGGAAACATTAACCGCTTAGTTTTAAAATACCACATATCCCCGGGCAATGCCGCGGGGATATTTTTTTACCTGTATAAAACATAATATTCTGAATATCAAAACAATATGACTGAGACTAAAGAAACCATAAACGAGCTGCTGCAAACCATTGGCTTAGATATCGACTATAATAATGCCAGCCTGAATTTGTTGGAAAAAGGCGAATCGCGCTATGTGCGAGATCTGAAACTTAATTTTACCAGCACGCTTACTTCTGCGTATCTAACAGAAAAAGAATGTGGCTTGTTAGGTTTATCTACTGCTGCAAATAATAACAATACCCCACTGATAAACTTTTATACAGCTTATGCTGAAAAAAATGGCGCTACGGCAGAAGATATTGCCGAAGCTGTGGGTTGCGCGTCGCTATTAGCATCAAATAATATTTTTTACCGTTTCAGGCATTTTACTCAAAAAGAGAAATACACGCAAATACCTGCCCGCATCCGCATGCAGTTAATGATGAAGCCTGTAACGGGTAAAGAGTTTTTTGAATTGATGAGCTTAACCATATCTGCAGTTAACGGCTGCGAAATGTGTGTCAACGCGCACGAAGACTCACTGATAAAATTGGGCACTACCGAGGAGCGTATTTTTGATGCCGTACGCATTGGCTCGCTGGTAACATCTTTCGGAAAAATTGTTTTTTAAATTTTCTGTGTATATTGTGGTAACGCCTGTTTAAAATATATAAACTCTTATATTTGATATGCGTTACTACAATTATAACGTTTCCTGAGAAGCGAGAAAACCAATTGACCCATGGCCGACAAAAAGATAGCAGTACTTTATGTAGATGATGAAGAGAACAACCTGTTTTCTTTTAAGGCTGTTTTCAGAGTAAAGTATCAGGTTTACACAGCCATAAGTGGTGATGAGGCCCTTAAAATACTGGGCGAAAAACATATCGATATAATTGTAACAGACCAGCGCATGCCTAACATGACTGGCGTTGAGTTTTTAGAGAAGGTAATAGAAATATACCCCGACCCCATGCGTTTACTGCTTACCGGCTACGCGGATATGAACGCCGTGGTTGATGCGGTTAACAAAGGAAAAATCTTCCATTATCTGAGCAAACCCTGGAACGAAGAGGAGCTGGATATAACCATTAACCGTGCTTACGAGGCTTACCTGCAAAAAGAAAAGTTAAAAGAAGAGAATAAGCAGCTGGGTACTTCTAATGATCAACTGGAGTTTTTGCTGCGCCAAAAATTGCTGTCCTAAAAAAGGCTATTGCAGCTCAAAGCCATTTTCTGTTATCACCTGCATAATTATTCCCGAAAGGTCCTCGGCTAAAAGCGGCTTGCTTAACAAGCCCTTAACGCTTTTAAAATAGCTCATTCGGGTAGTATCCGCAGGTTCATGAGATGATGTTAGCGCAACCATAAAGTATTTAGCCTGTAAAGCAGGATCAAGCGTTTCAAACGCTTCTAAAAACTGGTAGCCGTTCATTAACGGCATGTAAATATCAAGCAGCACCAAGGTTATGGCATCACTTTTTAGAGAAGGGCCCTTACCTTTTATATAATCCAACGCCTCCTTAGCTTCATAAAAAGATTTAACATCAAACCGCTTATCGGCATGGGTTATCATTTTTTTCGCAATGAAATGATCAAGTTCAGTATCGTCTATAACTATAAATGATAGATCCATAGCCTTTTATTTAGTGGGGATAGAAACCTTAAACGTTGTGCCTTTATTTAGCGCCGAGTTAACCTCAATGTGCCCATTAAGTTTAAGCAAAGCGCTCTTTACATTATATAAACCAAAACCCGAACCAGACTCCTGCGAACTGGCACGGTAAAATAAGTTAAAAATTTCGTTTATATGATTGCCTAATATACCAATTCCTGTGTCTTTTACCTCAATATGTAAAGTGCCCCGGTGCACCAGCAAGGTTAGTTCAACTTTTTTATCCTCGTTGGCCTTGCTTTGGTATTTAAACGCGTTTGATAAAAGGTTATTCAACACCAGTTTTAACGGTACAATATCACTTCTAAACGGTTCGCGCTGATCAACGGTAACGTTAAAGTCGATATTATTGGTTTCGGCAACCATCTGATATATGTCTTTAAACTCCTGCGCCATCTGATTAAAGTCAACCTCGGCTATGCGTAGCTCGCCTCGCTGCAGGCTATAATAATCGTGCATGCTAAGGATGTAGGTATCCAGTTTTTTTAACGATTTTTCCATCAGGAAAAGCATATCCTTCATCTCGTTAACATCGTAGATCTCTCTCGCTACGTTAATGGCCCCCAAAATTCCCGCTAACGGACCTCTTATATCGTGGCTTACACTGTAGGCAAACTTATCCAGCTCGGCATAGGCCTTGCGCAACTCTTCATTTTTTATGGTTAGGACGGAGTTGGTATGATAAAATTTGCTGGCCTCTTCAATGGCAGATATGATATCGGCTTGGTCCCATGGTTTTTTAATAAACCTGAAGATATTGCCCCGGTTTATAGCGCCAATAACAGATTCGATGTCTGTGTAAGCCGTGATCAGTATGCGTATCGGCGCCGGAAAAGTAGTGCGTATCTCTTCAAAAAACTCAACGCCGGTTTTCTCGGGCATGCGCTGATCGCAAAATACTATTTTGATATCCGGGTGCTGGGTTAGAAAATCTATCGCCCCCTGAACATTTACCGCGGTGAAAACCTGATAGTCTAACCTAAACGATGCTTTAAAGCCCGTCAAGTTATCTATCTCGTCATCCAGATACAGTATTTTGGTTTTTTCTGCCATCCGCGGAATGTTCAATTATCCTGTTAAGGCCTTACGCTATTGTAAATTAATTTACACCAATTAGCCGTCAAAGGCGTGCTATCTATTTAATTAGCTACCGTAAATACACAGCATCTTCCTGCCCTTCTTCATCCAGCACCACATCAATGTGCTCTTTTATAATGGTTGATAAGGCAACACCGGCATAGTCAGTATTTACCGGAAAGTTTTTGTGATTACGGTCAACCAGTACAACGGTGCGCAGTTTTTTCAAAGGGGCATCTAAAAAAACGCCAAAGCCATAAGCCAATGATTTGCCGCTGTTCAAAACATCATCTACCAGAATAACCGTTTTGTTGGTACATTCTTCCAATTCAAAATCAATCTGCGCGTTAAGGCTGGTGCTGAAACGGTCAATCTCTATGGTAAGCAAACGACTTTTAAAAGGCGCTATCTCATCCAACACTTTTTTAAGGCGTGCGGCTAAATGTCCGCCACGGGGCAGCATACCTGCAATAAGTATTTCTTCCTCGTCAAAATTATCTTCCAGTATCTGGTAGGCAATCCTGTCTATCTTTTGCTGTATTTGCTGTTTATTGAGTATGAGTAACTTTTTGCCTGATTCCATTTAGTGATATTGTTATACGTATTGTAAAACGAAAAGTTGTAGCAGATTGATTTTATTACAGTAAATATAGCTGCAAATTACAATAATCGAGCCTAAATAGTTAGCGCAGCAGGCGCTATTTTATATAGGGATAATAAACAAAATTTGCCCCCTCTGGCACTACAACAAATACGCACATAAAGTCTTTAGGAGTTTTGTAACTGCTAATAAAACGCTCTTTAAGCTCGGGTTTTACAACGCCGCGCTCAATAAACTCCTCAAGGGTTGAGGCATGGATGGTCCAGTCTGAGTTGAGCTCATGGCGATCCAGTATCACTTCGCCTAACTTCAAGTCGTGCTGATGGGCTATAAAAATGGGGTATTTGGATAGGCCTTCAACAATTATCTCAACCGCTACTTCGCGTATGGCATCATTAAAGGCTTTTAGGTCGCGCTCTAAACTCAACAGCGGACTTTGGGCTGCAGGCTCTTGTTGTTGGCCTGCACCTTCGTTAAGCAGATCTTCAGGATTCATATAGCCCCCTCTAAATCTCCCCCGGAAGGGGAGACTTTTGTTTTTCTAAATTTAACTTCAATAAAACCACGTTTTCCACATGCTGCGTATGCGGAAACATATCAACCGGCTGGATGCTTACAACATCGTATTTTTCTTTCAGTACCACAAGGTCACGCGCTTGTGTGGCTACATTGCAGCTAACGTATACAATTTTTTCGGCCTCAATTTCCATCAGTCGGGCAACCACATCGGGGTGCATACCTGCGCGTGGCGGGTCGGTTATTATTACATCTGGTTTGCCATGCTCAGCAACAAAATCTGCCGAAAGCACATCTTTCATATCCCCGGCGTAAAATTTGGTGTTGATTGTGTTATTAATGGCGCTGTTTATTTTAGCATCCTCAATAGCATCCGGAACGTATTCAACACCAACTACCTGTTTTACATGCCCCGCTACAAAGTTAGCGATGGTGCCGGCACCGGTGTAAAGGTCATAAACCAGTTCGTCGCCGGTAAAGCCGGCAAAATCGCGGGTTATTTCATACAGGCGCAAGGCCTGTGCCGAGTTAGTTTGATAAAAAGATTTTGGCCCTATACGGAAACGGATGCCATTCATTTCCTCGTGGATATATTGTGGGCCTTTCCAGGCATGTACTTCCTGGTCAAAAATGGTATCGTTCTTTTTGTGGTTGAGGATGTACAGCAGTGATGTGATCTGCGGAAACTCAGCTTCAACAAAGCTCATCAGCTTGTTTACCCGCTCTTCATCCGCGTAAGCAAAAACAACTATCACCATCAGTTCCCCGGTTGATGAGGTACGGATGATCAGGTTGCGCAAATTGCCTTCGTGGTTGCGCAGATCGTAATAAGTATAATCGTTAGCGCGCGCGAAGCTGTCAATACTGTTGCGGATGGCGTTGGACGGATCTGCCTGCAAATAGCAATGTCTTACATCCAATATTTTATCAAACCTGCCGGGAATGTGAAAGCCCAGCGCGTTCATGTTTAATTCGGCATCGTCGCGGTTCTCGCCATCGTAAAGCCAGCGCTTGTTGCTAAAGGTAAACTCCAATTTGTTGCGGTAATACCTGTCAGCTGGCGAAGCAACAATTGGCAATATCCCGCTAACGTCAATTTTAGCAAGGCGGGTTAAGGCTTCAACAACAGTTTTTTGTTTGAATTGTAGTTGGGCATCATACGTCATGTGCTGCCATTTGCAGCCACCACAGGTACCAAAATGCTCGCAAAAAGCTTGCACACGGTGTTCGCTGGCTTGTTTAAGGGCTATTATTTTAGCCTCGCCAAAGTTTTTTTTGCTGCGATACACCTGAACGTCTACCACGTCGCCCGGTACAGCCTTTTCTACAAATAGTACAAAGTCGTCGGCTTTACCAACGCCCTTACCTTCTTCGGCAATGTCAATAATGCTTACGCTTTCAAAAACCTGATTTTTTAGCCCTTTACCTTTACTCATTGCCGCAAAGGTAATAAATGTGCAGATATGCGGATGTGCAAATGTGCAGATGAGGGAATACGCAAAGCGGGCGTGCAGATGAAAGTAATAGCCCATGAATAGGCATAATCACCAAACGTTCCTCCGGAACGAATAGCGTTTTCGTCCCAGCGGGACGTTTGGTTGGTAGAATATGTGTAGTCGATAATTCACGTTCCTGAGGAACGTTTCGTGATTGGCCGGTCTGCCTAATGATGGGATACTGCTCGGTTGGGCGCTGCTCTATTGCGGCGGTGGTATTACCGCCACAATATGAGCAACTTCCGGTTAACCAACTCAAACCAGCATTTTTAATATTATCTCCATCCGCCGCCTAAATACTTATAGATGTTACTTGTAGCTATAAGTTGGGCTTTGCGGGTTTCAACCATTTCTAATTTTGAATCAAGGGCGTCGCGCTGTGTCATCAACACCTCAAAGTAATCTGCACGGGCAAATTTGAATAAATCGTTAGCTATATCTACCGAGCGGGTAAGCGCGCCTACCTGCCTTGATTTCAGATCATAGCTTTTCTCCAGGTTCTCAATACGCGATAGTTCTGTAGATACCTCCATATACGCGTTAAGCACCGTGCGCTGATAATTGTAAATAGCCTGCTGCTGCCTTGCATTAGCACTAAAATATTCGGCTTTTATAGCGTTACGGTTAATTAACGGTGCAGTAAGTTCGCCGGCCAGGTTCCATAATATGGATGATGGCAACGTAACCAGGTACGATGGCTTGTAAGCCTGTATCCCCACAGCAGCCGAAATATTCAACGACGGATAAAACTCTTTTCTGGCCACGCTCACATCCAATTTTGCGGCAGCCAGTTCCAACTCGGCCTGTTTAACATCCGGTCGGTTAGATAGCATTTGCGCCGGTACACCGTAGTTTATAATAGCCGGTACGCCGGTTAAAAAGATTGCTTTATCGCGCGGTATCGGTTGCGGATAGCGTCCTAACAAAAAGTTAATACGGTTTTCGGCTTCTTTTATTTGCTGCAACAGGTCAAACTCCCGGCTTTGCGAACCCAACACCTCGGCCTCAAATTTCTGAACGCCCAACTCCGTAGCACGCGAAGCATTTTTTTGAAGCTTTACCACCTCAAGCGCCTGCTTTTGCAGGGTTATGGTTTGGCGCACAATATCCAGTTGATTGTCAAGGGCCTCCAGCTCATAATACGAGTTGGCCACTTCGGCAACCAAATTGCTCAGCACAAAGTTTTTGCCTTCAACTGTAGCCAGGTAGCGTTTAATCGCGGCCTGTTTGGCATTGCTCAACTTTTTCCAGATATCAACCTCCCAATTGGCCACAGCTGCAACAGTGTAATCCATTAGGGCTTCGGGCACTTCTTTTCCCGGAGCAATCTCTGTTGATGCATCGCCGGCACCTTGACTGGTGTAACGGCCCACCTTATCAACACCAATAGCTGTGCGTAAACCCACGGTTGGCAGCATGGCTCCCTTTCTCATCCGGATATCGTTTCTGGCCTGCTCAATGTCTTGAAAGGTTATCAGCAACTCCTGGTTGTTGTTAAGAGCCGTATCTATCAGATCATTCAGATACTTGTCCTTAAAAAATGTGCGCCAGTTAGTAGCCGCAACGTTGGTGGTATCTGTACTACTATTGTACGATGCCGGGCCGCCCCGCATCCCCGCGGATTGCGTTACCGCGGGGATCTTACATCCGGCTGCTATGATGCAAATGCCGGATATAGCGTAATATTTTATTTTATTTAACTTAAACATTGTTTTCAATTTCTTCGGTTAACGGGTTTTCTTCTTCGTCTTTAACAAACTGATATTTTGACGCTAAGGAACCAAATACGTAATACAAGCCCGGTATAACCAATAAACCTATAATAGTGCCTATAAGCATACCGCCCGCGGCTGCGCTACCTATAGTTCTGTTGCCCAACCTACCCGGACCAGTGGCAAAAACCAATGGAATTAACCCGGCAATGAACGCGAACGAGGTCATCAAAATAGGTCTGAACCTAACTTTTGCAGCCTCAATGGCGGCCTGGAAAACAGTATCGCCTGCACGGTGCCGTTGTGCGGCAAACTCAACAATCAATACTGCGTTTTTACCAAGCAGACCGATAAGCATAATGATGGCCACCTGCGCGTAAATGTTGTTTTCCAGATGGAAGATCAACAAGAAGAACAAGGCGCCGAATATACCCGCAGCAAGCGAGAAGATAACCGACAACGGCAGAATAAAGCTCTCGTACTGCGCTGAAAGGATCAGGTAAACAAAGCCTAAACAGATCAACAGAATGTAAATAGCCTCGTTACCGCGCGATGTTTCGTCTTTTGAGATACCGGCCCACTCAATTCCATAACCATGCGGCAGGCTTTTGGCAGCCACTTCCTGGATAACCTTGATTGCGGTACCGCTACTATATCCAGGTGCGGCAGATCCGCTGATCTCTGACGAGTTGTACATGTTGTGGCGCGTAATTTCTGATAGCCCGTAAACCTTTGTCATTTTCATAAAGGCAGAGTAAGGCACCATTTCATCACGGCTATTTTTTACGTACAGTTTCAGCACATCCTCTGGCAGCGCGCGGTATTGCGGCAACGCTTGTATAATAACTTTATACTGCTGCCCAAATTTGATAAAGCTGATATCGTAGTTACTACCTATCAGGGTTGACAGGTTGTTCATGGCGTTATCAATAGTTATCCCTTTTTGCTGAGCCAGATCGTTATCAATATCTAAACGGTACTGCGGAAAGCTGGCGCTGTAAAAACTAAATACCGATGCAAGCTCAGGGCGTTTAACCAGGTCGGCAACAAAGTCGCGGTTAATAGACTCCATTTTCTTGTAATCGCCGGTACCGCTTTTATCTTGCAAACGTAGCTCAAAACCGCCTGCCGCACCATAGCCTGGTACCGCAGGTGGTTGGAAGAACTCAATCTGCGCACCGGTAATATCCTTACATTTTTCTTCCAGCTCTTTAATTACCTCAACTACATTGTGCTTGCGGTCTTCCCAGCTTTTAAGGTTGATCAAACACGTGCCGGAGTTGGCACTTGTGCCCTCGTTCAATATTTCGTAACCAGCCAATGATGATACTGATTTTACATCTTCAATATCTTCTGATATTTTCTGCAATCGCTCAGCAATTTGATTGGTACGCTCTAATGATGAACCCGGAGGCGTTTGTATAATAGCATAGATCATGCCCTGGTCCTCGTTAGGTATAAAGCCCGATGGTACGGTGCTGTTTAAACCCCATATACCGGCGCAAAAAGCAATAAGCACCCCAAACGTCAGCGTTCTGCGGGTTACAATTTTCTCTAATATGCCGGTGTATTTTCCGCCTAACTTATCAAAGCGCTTGTTAAAGGCAATTAGCCCTTTGGTTATAAGGTTTACTTTCTTTTGCTTGCCGTGTGTATTTTTAAGCATTATTATACACAAAGCAGGGGTAAGCGTTAAAGCCACCAAACCCGATAGTATAATAGAGGTTGCCATGGTGATAGAGAACTGCCGGTAAAACACACCTACCGGGCCAGACATGAAAGCCACCGGAATAAACACCGCCGCCATAACGAACGTTATAGCCACAATAGCCCCGCTTATCTCTTTTAATGCTTCTATAGTAGCTTTGCGTGGCCCCAAATGTTTGGTTTCCATTTTGGCGTGTACCGCCTCAACAACCACAATGGCGTCATCCACCACAATACCTATTGCCAGTACCAGTGCAAACAGCGTTATCAGGTTTAGCGTGATGCCAAAAAACTGCATAAACATAAACGTGCCAATAAGCGATACCGGAACCGTTATAGCCGGAATAAGCGTTGAGCGCCAATCGCCGAGGAAGAGGAATACTACCAGCCCCACCAGTATAAAGGCCTCAACAAGCGTATGGATAACTTTTTCTATTGATGCATCCAGAAACTTAGATACGTCATAGCTTATCTCATAGTTCATCCCTTTAGGGAACTGGCTGCTTTTTATTTGCGCCAACTTTGCCTTAACGTTCTCAATAACCTTACTTGCGTTACTACCATACGATTGTTTTAACACAATTGCAGCAGATGGCTTACCATTAAGGCTTGAATAGATATCGTACATGGAGCTGCCAAACTCAACATCGGCCACGTCTTTAAGGCGCAGCAATTCACCGTCGGCAGTTGAGCGAAGCACTACGTTCTCATACTGTTCTTTGGTGGTAAAACGCCCCGGATATTTTAACACGTACTCAAAAGACTGTGAGCGTTTACCGGAGCTTTCGCCTGTTTTACCCGGCGATGCCTCTAAGCTTTGCTCATCAAGCGCTGTCATCACCTCGTCGGTTGATATTTTGTAGGCCAGCATACGGTCGGGCTTTAACCATATCCGCATGGCGTATTCACGATTACCTAAGATATCCGCGAACCCAACACCATCAACACGCTTCAACTCTGATAAAAGGTTGATATCAGCAAAGTTGAACAGGAATTTCTGATCCGCATGCGGATCGTCGCTGTACAAGTTGATGTACATCAACATGTTTGATTCTTCGCGAGATATTTTCACACCCTCGCGTATTACTAAAGGTGGCAACTTGTTTACAACAGATGCTACCCTGTTTTGAACGTTAAGTGTGGCTTGGTTGGGGTCTGTACCCAGGTTAAACACAACCTGTAAGGCAGCCTCGCCGTCGTTACCCGCGTCAGATGTCATGTATTTCATGCCGGGCACACCATTCAGGGCTTTTTCAAGCGGTATAAGCACTGCTTTAACCAAAAGCTCATTATTGGCGCCGGGGTAGTCTGCTATAACGTTCACCTTTGGCGGCGATATAGAAGGGAACTGCGTTACCGGTAATTGAACCACGGCAAGCACCCCAAGAAAAACTATCAGCAGCGATATTACTATTGAAAGTACAGGGCGCTGTATTAATTTATTAAACATTTTAATATTCTATAAAAATGGATTATTCGGCCTTTAGTCTCAGGCTTGTCATCACTTCTGCCGGGTTTTCATATTTAAATTTGATCTTATCCCCGTCTTTTACCGATTGGATACCGTCAAGCAAGATCTTATCACCTAATGATAAACCCGTATCAATTACATACAGATCGGGCACTTCGCCACGTATGGTAATAGGTTGCGAATGCGCTACGCCATCCTTTATAACAAACACGTATTTTTTATCCTGTATTTCATAAGTAGCTTTTTGCGGAATGATCAGTGTGTTTTTTAACGGCACGGTCATTAATATTTTGCCGGTTTGGCCATTGCGTAAAAGCCCGTCTGTATTAGGGAATTTGGCACGGAAGGCAATGTTGCCGGTTTCGTTCTCAAACTCGCTTTCAACGGTTTGCACCTCGCCTTTGTATTTCAAAAGGTTACCGTTAGCCAGTTTTAAATTAACTTTAGTATCTGCCCGGCCTTTCTTATCCTCCTGGTAGTTAAGGTACTCCGGCTCAGATAAATTGAAATAAGCGTAAACATCGCTGTTGTCTGACAAGGTGGTTAGTAACTCACCCTCGTCAATAAGACTACCCAGTTTTTTAGGTATACGGTCAATATAGCCGCTAAACGGCGCGCGGATCTCGGTAAAAGATAAGTGGATCTTAGCCAATGAATGCTCGGCATTTGCGCCGGCAAGTTTTGCTTTTGCCATAGACAGTTCGTTTTTTGATACGATATCTTTATCGGCAAGGCTTTGGGTATTTAATAGCTCAACTTCGGCGGCTTTTACTTCAGCCTCTGCTTTTAAAGCCTCGGTTTCGTACATTTTAGGCATTATTCTGAATAAAAGCTGACCGGCTTTTACATACTGACCTTCATCTACATAAATATTTTGTAAAAATCCTTTTTCCTGCGAACGGATCTCGATGTCGCGTACAGCGCGGATCTGAGACACATATTCTTTAGTAAAAGAAGTGTCAACTTGTAACGGACCGGTTACCGTGTAGGTAGCAGCTTCAATTTTTTCTTCGGGTTTTGACGTACAGCCGATCTGACCTAATAAGGCCATCATGCCGGCAAGCACCACAATTTTGTTCATAGTATTAATTAAGAAATTAGCATTGGATTGGCGGAAACGTAATAAGGCTAAGTATTGCCTTAAACATAACAAAACTATAATTATACGCAATGAGCGTATTTAACAAGTTTTTGTTATGGTTTCCTTAAGCGGAAGCATGGGGGGTATTCAGACACGTATTGAACGCTGAGCAAGGTACCTGGCGCAAACGGCCTGTGGGTTTAAACGCTCATGCGTGGTAAACACTGGTTTTTGGCTAATTGAAACAGCCTGATATACTGGCGATAACGTTAAATAAAAGTTGCCAAGTATTTTAAATTTTACATCGCAAATAAAGCCGTCTTCTTCGCTCTCTTCGCAATCCCAAAGTATAAAGTCTGAAACTACGCCGGAGTTATCAACCTGGCTGACGTGTGAAATATTAAGCCCGTCTGATTTTTTACGTTCTAACGCGAAGGCTTTAATGGCAACAGTATGCCCCGAACGCGCCGCAGACGCGTTTGAATTGCTTTTGTGAAGCAATATAAAAAAGCACATAATTACCAGGATAACCTTCATTCGGGTGGCAAAAGTAATAAAAGTTTGATAAGTTGTATACAAACAAGTATTTGTAATACAGTCTTTACTGTTGGTATAAGCAACGGTAACTTTATGCATTAATTATGCCGCAATAGTTGGTAAAATGTTTTTTTACAAAACCCCAACAATCCGCTTTATCAATGCAGATGGCAACCGCCGCATCTTAATACAACATTTTGTAATTATGGCATAGTTTTTAAATTAGCTTTGAATTAAACTAATTGAAGCCCTTTTAGCCGTGAAATTTAAACGCTCTTTTATAATTGTGTTTGTTGTTACTGCCCTGATATTATTCAAAGGCGGTAAATTGGCTGCACAGAGCCTTAGCTTTGCCGACCCTATTAATATTATGCCGGGTGTAACAACAGATAAGGCGGTTGATATTAGTAATTATAAAGGCGGCTTTTTTATATCGTGGAAAGAGGTAGGGAAAATGGGGAAAATACACCTCAGGTATCTGGGTAAACAATACGCTGCTATTGCCGCTCAGGATGAGGAAGCACTGCCAAGCGCGCAAAGTTCCTTCGCGCCGGTATTTAGTATTTTAAACGGCAGGCTTTATTTATCGTGGATAGCGCCAGACGGCTCTTTTAAATACATTATTAATAATACCGATACCGGCTTTAATACACAGAAGGTTTATACGGCAGTTTTAAATACTAAACTATCATCAGGCGTTACATCTGCAGCGGTAGGTAACAGATTGATGATAACCAGCCACAGTACGGCCGCCAATGAGTTGGTTTACGCGTTTTTTGATGTAAACAACGATGGTACGCTGGTTGCTGCTACCGCTAAAACTATCCCGAATGTAAAAAGCGACGACTACCCTTTCCTGGTAGCATTGCCGGGCTCGGGTGCGCGTATTACCTATCGTGGCAATAACACTAAAAAGGTTTATTACATGGATTACCAGGAAAACACCGGCACCTGGCTGTCAGCCAAAAATTTTGCGCAATCAAACACAGTTCCTGCAATATATAGCGTTTTTGATGCCAACCGGCTGTTTTACATCTGGAAAGGCGCCAGAGATAACAGGCTGAATTATGCAACCGGCCAAAAAGATGGCGCGCTAACCGGCACCATCACTCTGCGGAGTGATTTTACCACCAAGCTACCCGCAGCTATTGCCGCTGTTGATGATAAAAAGTTTATGCTGGCATTTGTAGGCGAGGATAAAAATATCCGCGTTAGCTTTTTTACCAGTTATGATCCGGCATCGTGGATAGAAGACGTTTTTTATCCCGAAAAAATGCATTACACATTGAAGGATATTGTTATTCCCGGCTCGCACGATGCGGGCATGTCTGTACTTACAGCCACAGGTGGGCAACAAAAAGGAACCATTAATGAGTGTAATACCCTTACGCAAACACAGAATATAAAAACTCAATTAGAGCAAGGTATACGCATGTTTGATATTCGTGTTGGTGAGTTTAATAAGGAATTATACACCAAGCACAGCTCATCAGACTGTATGAATGATGCGGTTGGTGGCGGCTACGGCGAAAAGCTGGAAGATGTGCTGAGCGGCATGAAACAGTTTTTGCGCTTTAACCACAGGGAGTTTGTTTTATTGAGCCTAACGCATTTTTGCGAAAAAGAGGCACCCGCGGAAAGAGTAGCCAACGAGATCATCAGTAAATTGGATGAGGATATGGTATATGTAATAGACAAGCCACTAAATGAGATAACGTTAGCCGATGTTGCAGGCAAAGTGATACTTGCATTTGAAGGCTATTCAACGCGTGATAAGCTAATCGACAAGGCTACCACTGCTCCATCATCAACGGCTTTTATTAATTTTCGCAGGGCGTATGCCTCTACCAATGTGTTAAACAAACTTTTGGTGGGCCAGCAAACGTTTTTGATTGGGATGAGCAAAGGGGTAAACAAGAACGATCTGGTTAGGCTTGATTGGCAATTAACGCAAGCCGCTGATGAGGCCGCGCTGGTATGTAATGATTTTCAGGACGAGCGGATAAGCCCGATAGTGAATGGCGCTATAATGCTCACTAACCTTATCCGCAAAAATAAGAGCATCCGCGATTTGGCTACGTATGGTAATAGATCGTTACCGCTAAAGTTAAAAGAATGGGTGGGCGATGGTACCATCAACAAAAAGAACAAGCCTAATATTTTGTATGTGGATATGGCCGGCGCGTGGTTAACTGATTACTGTGTGGAGTTGAATAAAAACGCCGTCTACACCAAATAAAACATCGCTTTGCATGATTAGACGTTTACTGATAGGGTTTTTATTATTGGGATTGCAAGCGGCAGCGCAGGATACACATTACTGGGCCGCCAACTTTTCGGCAGGCAGTTTTGTAATGCCCGGCGGCGTGGTTGCCAATAACCGCGATAGTGGCGTGGTGTTTTATAACCCGGCGTTGCTGGCTTACTCACTAAAAAACTCGGCGGCCATTAGCGGCAACTTGTATCAGTGGCAACTTATCAATATTAAAGATGGCACCGGTGTAAATAAAGATCTGCGCTCTGCTTACGCCAATATTATCCCGGTTACAGGCTCCGGCACCTTACACCTTGATGTGGGCAAGGCATTTACCATTGGCTACGCCTTTTTGCATGATCCGCAGATAAATTACCAGGCTAATCAGCAGGGCAACTCAGATATTGATATTCCTGATTTAAACAACGCCCCCGGTAAGGAGAGCTTTTTGGGCCAGTACTCGGTGCAAAACAGAGCCAGCTACACATCCAGCTTAATAAGTGTGGGTTTTAAGGTATCTGATAAAATAGCCCTGGGTTTTACCGGCGAGGCCGGCCTGCGCCATTATTTTTTTAGCGGATACTACAGTAGCCGGGCTTTTAGAAACAACGTGCGCGACAATGCTTTAAACTACATAGCCGCGCACGAAGGTTATCAGGCCGATTACTTTCACCTGGGGATGCGATTTAGAGTAGGAGCATCATATGATGATGGCCGCGATCACTTTGGGCTGGTTGTTAGCAGTCCGCTGATGCGCTTATATGGCAAGGGAACTATTTTAAGCGATGTAGAGTTGAACAACCTGCGCCCCTCGCCTACGGCAAGGCCCATTAATTTGCTGGCAAACTCAAGGCAAACCAATCTATCGGCTACCTGGAAAATGCCGGTAAGTGTCGCGCTGGGTTATGCCCGGGATTTTAACCGCAATAAAGGGCAGGTTAACTTTACGGCCGAGTATTTTAAGAACGTGCCTTTTTATAATATCCTTACGCCAACTAAAGATTTTTTTGCCCGTGGAAGCAATTTCGGGGATATTTATACTGCCGACCAACTTAAACTAACCGATGCGAGAAGAGCGGTTTTAAACGTGGGTGTTGGCGTAAGCTATTTGATAAAACCCAACTTAACAGGCTACGCATCTATCCGTACAGATATGACCTACGCCAGCGACGCGTTAAATGAAGGGAATACAGGCTATCAATACAATGCCACTAACTGGAACAACATACGCTGGCAGTTGGGCACCAATGTAAAAAAGCGCAAATTTAACCTGCGTACCGGTTTTATGTTTGCTTATGGTAGCACCAACACCTACAAGCAATCCGTCAACTTTGATACGCCCAGCGAAGAAAATATTTTACAAGGCGATTTGCTCAAAACCAAAGCCAGTCATTTTTCGGTAGGGCTGCTTTTTGCCTATATCTATAATTTTTAACAGTATAGAGCTGGTTTTTTAATTTGTTGTTGTTGCAAAAAACTACAACAAACATTTAAGTTTGTGTAAACCTATTAAGCACCACGCTTTATGAACAGAAAAATATACTTGCTTACAGCAGCATTAGCGGCTGTACTGACCACCAACGCGCAAAACATGATGACTACCAATCCGCAGATAAAAACGGCTAACGGCACTGTACAAGGGTTAACCGAGACAAGTGGCATCCGCTCATTTAAAGGCATCCCCTTTGCAAAGCCGCCTGTTGGCGATTTGCGCTGGAAAGCCCCGCAGCCTGCCGATAATTGGAGCGGCGTGCTTAAGGCTGATAAGTTTGGCGCGCAGGCTATGCAGCAACCTTTATATAGTGATATGATTTTCCGCAGCAGCGGCAACAGCGAAGATTGCCTATACCTGAACGTTTGGACACCCGCCAAAACCGGTAAAGAGAAGCTGCCTGTACTGGTATACTTTTACGGTGGCGGTTTCCGCACCGGCGATGGCTCTGAGGGAAGATACGATGGCGAGAGCATGGCTAAAAAAGGAATTGTGGCGTTAACCGTAAATTATCGCTTGGGTGTTTTTGGTTTTATGGCGCATCCAGATTTGACTAAAGAGTCGCCCAACCATGCATCAGGCAATTATGGTTTGATGGATCAGCATGCTGCTTTGGTTTGGGTAAAGAATAATATAGCGGCCTTTGGCGGCGACCCGGATAAAGTTACCATAGCGGGCGAATCTGCCGGTTCTATGTCGGTATCGGCACAAATAGCATCGCCGCTGTCAAAGGGATTATTTAGAGCCGCCATTGCAGAGAGTGGGGCGCTGTTAGGCAATCTGTCGCCTACACCGTTAGCTGCTTCGGAGCAAGCAGGCGTTTCATTTGCAAAAAGAGTTAAAGCGGAATCACTGGCTGATCTGCGTAAAATTCCTGCTGATTCTTTACTTAAATGGGGTGCTAACGGTCGCTTCGGCTGCAATGTTGACGGGTACTTTTTACCGCAACAACCACAAGAGATCTTTGCCGCAGGCAAGCAAATGCCTGTAGCACTTTTAGCCGGATGGAATTCGGCCGAAGGCGATTATAAAAGTATATTGGGCCGTAATGTTGCCGCCACACCGGAGAATTACAAAGCAGCCATTCAGCGTTTATACCCTGAAAAAGCTACAGAGGTATTACAGCAATACCCGGCTGCTACTAAAGAAGAGATCATAGCATCAGGCAATGCGTTAGCATCTGACAGATTTATCGCTTTCAGCACCTGGAAACTGATAGACCTGCAGGCCCGCACGCAAAAAGCACCGGTTTACCGTTACCTGTATACCCGTCCGCGGCCAAAACTGGCTACCGAGGCAGAGGCGCCTACAGGTGCAGTGCATTCCGCAGAAATTGAATATGCCATGGGTAACCTGCACTACAACAAGGTTTACAACTGGACACCCGAAGATCTAAAAGCATCAGAAGTGATGCATGCGTTTTTTGTGAACTTTATTAAAACCGGCAACCCCAACGCCGCAGGCCTGCCGCAGTGGGATAGCATGCAAAGCACAGGCACTAAAAAAATAATGGTAATTGATGGCGATACTAAAGGCGTTCCGGATAATACCGTGGCAAGGTATGCTTTGATGGAGGGTTTGATAAAGTAGGGCGATTAAAATCCCCTCTTGAGAGGGGGCGCGTGAGCATTGTGCGGTTGCAGGGGTGTGTTAAGCCGCTCGGGTAACACACCCCTACACCCCTCTCGAGAGGGGAATCGCACAGGC
>Ga0247817_10000526_pt1 | contig 21125 bp, 22 predicted proteins | sample UWRJL212509R1_FD_178010 | JGI IMG/M metagenome (GOLD analysis project Ga0247817, IMG submission 178010) | Plant litter microbial communities from Arlington Agricultural Research Station in Wisconsin, United States - UWRJ-L212-509R-1 | ecosystem: Environmental > Terrestrial > Plant litter >...
TCAAACCTTTCGCACTGAGCCAATTGTCAAGACTGCGAGCCAGCCCGTCAAACGTGCCGCTGTCGCTCTCTTCGAGTGTCCGACCGTGGGGTCCACGGTGATCACCTCCCTGGCTTGGGCAAGCGACGGCTGGCTTGGGCAAGCGACGGCGAGATCTTGTCCCACGAACGGAAGGTTCCCCCTAGTCCGTGGACAAGCAGGATGGGTTTGCCGCTACCGATTCGGGTGTGATGCATTCTCATGTAATTTTAACGCCTTAGACCATCTTATGGTTCGCCCGGCCTAAAGATGTGGATTTTCGCGTATAATCTCCAAGAGTGGAGAGCCCGCGACCAGACCAATAGCTGCCCTGAGCAATCATTTTTCATTTTGGCGGGATGCCAAACGATCAAGGGCGGCGAACTGAGAATTGCTCAAACCCAAAAGCTTCGGGGATGAGAAAATATCGTCAATTGGAGACAACTTTGGTTAGATTGGCAACGCCGTTTTCAATCGTCAGCCTGAAAAGTCAGCGCCGCTTGTGCGACTCTTTAAACCCCTTAAGATTTGGCTTGGGTGGAGGTCGCCACCCAGCCGGGGCGAGGGGTTTTGCGTGGTTTGTACCCAGTCCCATCGCTCCTGTCTTCTGACGGGTGAGGATAGAAGTATCCGCGCTCTCTGCGTCTTGAGGTGATGCGCCTCCCCGAATCAAGTTGATCTCGTCACGCAGCCGCCGCGCCTCCTCGAAATCCAAGGCCTCGGCTGCCGCAGTCATCCTGCGTTTCAAGCTGTTGATCCTATCGGTCATGTTGCTCTAACTGGTGCCGAAGCATGTCGTTCCGATCCGGTCAGGGTTCAACCGCGTCGACGGTTCAGAGCCGCATGAGCATTTCCGAAAGTTCACCAACGCCGTCTCAAAAGTCGGTTAGCTGATAAGCTTCCAAACACCTTAGGCAGCGCCCTGACTATAAAATCTCCAGCGGGTGGCGCTCGCGCGGTTCGGCAAAACACTTCGTCAAGCTAGGCGAGCGTTTCCAAGTTCAACGTCAGGTCGGCGGCAGCGCGTTTCTCACGGAAATGCTCGATTGTTGACGCCGTCGGGATCGGGATCAAGCCGGGCTGCCGTAATGTCCGTGCAAGCGCGCGCTGTGCTGCCGTGACGTCAAGGTTAATGGCAAGCGCAGCCAGTTTGCGATTGTGGAGCAAGCGACCCTATTCGAAGGGCTGCCGGTCAGCCGATATCGCCTTCTTTGTTTGGCCCATCACCACGTTTGAATGGCGACATCATCCAGAGAGTGCAAAGCGTTGCGCCCGAGAGCATAACCGCCACATCATAGCTTCCCAAGCCGACCGAGGCTCCCATTGCGCCAGTAACCCACAAACTTGCGGCAGTCGCAGTGCCTTTGACAGAGTCCTTCAGGCGAAGGATTGCGCCCCCGCCGATAAAGCCCATTCCCGTGATTAACCCCTCGACGATGCGCGCCATAGCTTCAGGGTTGCCCTCAGTAAGCGTTTCAGATGCCTGGATCAGGCCGCACGTAGCAATCGCCACCAGCGGGAATGTTCGCAGGCCAGCGCTTCGCTCCTCCTTCTCACGATTCCATCCAATCGGGAGCGCTAATAAGTACGCAATTACCAGAGCAATCGCGTGAGGAGCGATATTGAACTCATCTGACCCAAACACCTGCTCAAGAACTTCCACGGTCGTTTCCTGTTTCGCGCGCCCGCCGATTTTGGAGATGCTCGAAAACCTTGAAACACAGCACCCATCTGATTGTAAATATGTGTCTAGCGGACGCAATCGCGCACATCACCATCAAGCCGCTTAGTAGATGGGCGCGCATATCTGCGGACATACGCCCTGATCGCGATGCAGGTCGAGCAGCTGGTAGAGGGTATCAAGCGTCGCACGGCTTGGCGCTGCCCGAATAGGCGCTTCAGAGCCACGTGACTCAGCGAAGTTCGCAGCAGCGTAAGCTGCAATTTCTTTGGCTGCGCCTCTCAATCCTGAACCGGCATCCCCGCCCAAAAATCCGCCAGAGATCGTACCTTCTGCGTTAATTACCGCCAGCGAGTTGCCCGCAGCGTCGAAAAATTAAGCACGGACAACCATCTTGGCTTCGCCGCCGGCCAAACCGCCCAGCATATGCGGCCCAACTGGCTTCCTTCGTCAAACGTCACGAAGCCATATTTTTACAGTAAGGCCACTCCCCTCAGCGAAGACGGGACTATTCTGGTAAAATTCCTCACGCATGTAAGCCTGCAGTTCAGTCACTGAGTCCGCTTCAACGTCAGTCGTCCCAGCACCATATTCCAAAGTAACATTGCTAGCAATGTAGCTGGTCGTGTTACGTTGAAGAACCATTGTGTTGCTGCATGCACACCCTGCAAGAAGTGCTGCGCCCAGAAACAACCCACCAATTTTCGTAAACTTGCCTATGTTTTGCCCTCTGTTTAGGCCAGTACAACTAGCCCCATGGTCGGGCGGGTTAATGACGCTTGAGCAGGGGAGCTTTATTTCTAGCGAGCGATACGGCTAACTTCTTTTTTGGTTCAGCGTTGCCCGCGAACGAAGGCAACCTCACTAAAACTCCAATAGCTTTTAACGCGCCCGCATTGGGAACGACGTGGTCGAAAGCCGGAATTCCAGCCCTTTTCATGACTTACCCAGTCATTCGCCGATCCCCGACAGCGGGACGGGCAGCTTTGGCCGTCACAATAGCAAAAGCCGCCTGACTGCCAACGACCCCATTGCCAACTTTCGTCGACAGCAGATCGAGTTATCGCTGCTGCGCCGCAGCGGTGCAGGTCTTTGCTCGGCAAAGCGAAATACCAGCTCAACGTGTTTCTCCTGCAACCGAACTTCCACAGCCGCATTGTTGCTAAACCAGCTGCAATAGAGCGACAGATTATGGAATCTTTTGAACATACGTCCTTCGAAGGTGACGCACCGAGCGCCGCTGAGGAAACGGTGATCAAAGATCGACGTGAGCTTGCATTGGTAGCGGTAGAAAGAACATGAATGCCGATGGTGGTCAGCGATCCCACCCAGTCCGACGATCCGATAGTTCTGGCTAACCAGGCATTCTTCGATCTGACCGGCTATACTGCTGATGAGGTGATTGGCCGCAATTGCCGCTTCCTTCAGGGGCCGGATACAGCGCCGTCGGCCATTGAGGCTATTCGAAAGGGGCTGGAAACAGGGCAGCATTTTGTCGAGGTTGAATTGCTTAACTACCGGAAGGATGGGTCAAGCTTTTGGAATCAGCTATTGATCAGCCCGGTACATGATGAGCACGGTTCTATCATCTACTACTTTGCGTCGCAAAAGGATGTGAGCTCGATAAAGCTGGCTCGTGAGCTTGCGGCGACCGAGAAGACGCTTTTAAAAGAGCTCGACCATCGTTCAATGAACGCTCTGGCTCTGGTGGAAAGCATCCTCAAATTGACCAAAGCCGACCGGGTCGAGGACTATTCTTCCGCTGTTCAGGGCCGCGTGGCCGCCATTGCCTCCGCCCATCGTCTATTGTCGGAAGGAAACTGGGCGGGCGTAGAATTGAGCGACCTCGCACAGCGTGAGCTAGGCTCGGTTAACATCGAAGTCTCGGGCCCAGCGATCAGGCTTCCGCCTCATGTGGTCCAGCCATTGGCGCTGATTATGCATGAATTGCGAACGAACGCGCAAATGCATGGCGCGCTTTCCGAGCCGGATGGGCATGTGTCACTGCATTGGCGCGCGGACGAGATGTTCATTTGGCTTTCGTGGGAGGAGGAGGCTGAACGCAATACCAAACCGGTTTTGCGCCCAGGGCTAGGCTTGCGCATCGTAAATAAGGTTGTGCAGGCCCAACTCGCTGGCCAATTAGACTTGGCTCCTCGCGAAGTAGGCCTTAAGGCCGATTTCAAAATTCCGTTAGACCCGCGACCTGCTAAGTGAGCCCAGCGGTCAGGCTCTCGATTGTTAGACGGTTGCTCCAGTAAGCACCTTTACCATTGTTCCCTAATGTAGCCGGTCAGCAATGACCCTGTCCCGAGCTACTAAGGGAACCAAGCTAGTTCCCGCCATTCCGTCAGCCCGCTGTCACCCCGTTTCTCCATGTTCAACGGACCGAGCGCGCACGGGTGAACTTTCCTGATAAGTCACCCCAATTGCGCAAAATGTGTTCGTAACAATCCCGCATGAAACGGTGGCGCAAAACTACAGTGACCTTATGGGTAGTTGCATGATTGAAGCCGCTATCGACCTCAAAACTACTCATAAGCCGATGCGTTGGGTCGAGCGGGTTCCAATAGCGCGAAATCGCCCTATTTTCGGTGCAGTCGCAACTCTAGCAATCGTCGCAGCGGCATGGCTGCTGCGGACGGTTGCAGACCCACTGCTCCCCCCTGGCTTCCCTTACGTCACGTTCTTCCCAGCCGTAATCGTGACGTCGTTCCTGTTTGGCGTTCGATTAGGCAGCTTATCTGCACTGCTGTGCGGCTTGCTCGCTTGGTACTACTTCATCCCGCCAGCTCGCGAATTAGGACTGACGCACGGGGCGGGGTTTGCCTTGGCATTCTACGTGTTGGTAGTCGCGACCGACTTGGCCCTTGTACATTGGATGCAAGCAGCCAATCGTCATCTCGCACAAGAGCGCGAAGTGAATCGCAAGCTGGCCGAAACAAGAGAAATGCTATTCCGGGAGTTGCAGCACCGGGTATCCAACAACCTTCAGGTCGCAGCTGGACTTCTAATGATGCAGAAGCGCCAGCTAAACGATGACGACGCCAAAGCCGCGCTTGACGAAGCAGCGGGAAGGCTCGCGCTTATCGGTCAGATTAGTCGGCAGATCTACGATCCTTTGGGCTCAGCTCAACCACTTGTGCCTTTCCTTGGTGAGCTTTGCAGGAACGTCGTTGATGCCAGCGGCCGCAGTGATGTGACACTGACAGTGTCGGGTGACGATCATATCCGGCTTCAGCCGGACGCGGCGGTGCCCACGGCCCTCATCGTCGCGGAGGCGGTTGCTAACGCGATCGAGCACGGTTTGGCGGGTGAAAGGTCCGGTTGGATTAGCGTCGAAGTCACACACTACCCGAATGGAAGCCTTGAAGTCACGGTTCGGGACGACGGCCACGGTCTGCCAACGAACTTCCAGATGGACACCAGCACCAGCTTAGGCCTGCGGATCGCGACAACTCTTGCACGAGGTCAGTCGGGTAGCTTCCAACTGGCCGACAATGACGGCACCGTGGCAACCTTGGCCTTGCCGGCGCATCTGCTGACGATTGGGAAATAGGCATAAAGCTGTCAAACGGCATCATACCGCAGGGCGAAACATCGGTGCCAATGGCCGGCATTGCATACCGCCTGGCTTGCCGTTTGTGCCCAGTTTCCACCCCTGATCGCCCATTCAGCGAATTGTGAGGCAGACTCGGACGCTGAATTGGCGATTGCCAAAAGAAAATGCGGTAGGCAATTATTTTGGCGGACGGATTAGCGAGGCTAGGCTGTCGTTCTGACCTGCGTAGTATGTGTAAAGGTTGGCGCCGCGCATCACTATGTCGACACGCTCCGAAATCAGTCCGCGAGGAGGCGGTGAAGAGATAGCGCCGTTCAAATTCGCGTCGTCCTCATTAGTGGGTGGGCAGTAGTTTGAAAGCACATCGTCAAGCTGTAGGCCTACGGCCGCGTCGAGCGTCCATTCCACCCGTGGTATTACCCGAAATGGTGCGTCTTGGACCCGGATCCCACTACGACCTACCGTTGTTCCCCGCCATAAACCATCAGTGGAACGGACGGCGACAATGCTATGCTCCTGCGTCGCAAGATGTCCTCCTTTGCCATAGACCATGATCATGGTGGGCTCCTGTGGCATTGGCTCGTCGAGCGATGCGCGGAGCAGACGATGCTCCTCGATCGCGGAAGGCGTAACTTCCGACTGATCAGTTGCAACCGGCAGGCAAGGCTCAGGACGGCTTGGTCCCGCACTGTATGGGGCCGCCATCGCGAGCAGCAATAATTCTATCATGAGTGGAGAATACAAGCGTCGTGGGCCCAAGCAAGGGCGCAACCGCAGCTACAATAGATTGCACCCCGAAAGCTACCTGCCCGCCATCGACCCCGGTTTCGCTATTCGTTGGCGCAGATGGGCGCTCTAAGCGCACATTTATAACAAGAACTACCGTGATGGCTTTTTTTCGGCTCAAGTGCCAATCACTTACTCTTTGGAATTGGAAAACTGGGAGAATCAATGGTTGCCCCATGGAGATTGGTTTCAAAACCCCAACGAGTGATCATCGTCGCGCCTAATGGCCGCGAACGGTGCAGGCCGTTGGCCTATTTCAATGGCAGCGTTTTTATTATCGAGGACATGAAGGCTGTCATGGAGCCCGGCGACGAGATTCGGCGCCAGTTGCCAAATGGCCAAAACGATGCCTACTCTATCGACGATCCCTGCCTATACCAGATTGGAACGACACCCGCGCATTATCAGGTGAGAGTGTCACGAAAGGCAGTCTACAATCACGCCACCGGCGGCAATTATATCAGCGTGACCAGGCCCAATGCGCGTGTAAGCATTGGGCCGACGGACAACTCGCCTAATGTCGTGAACAGCGGCGACGTCTTCGGCCAAATGCGCCAAGCGATCGAGGCTGGCGTGCAAGACCCGACCCGTCGCAATGAAATCCTCGCCGCGATCAACCAAGCCGAGAAGATCAAGGGCACCTTCGGATTTCTGGCAGAATATCAAAAGATCGTTAGCGTATCGGCTGACCATTTAGGCATCCTCCTGCCCTTCCTCCCCGCGCTGACTAGCCTGCTGGGTTCGATCAGAAGGGACATCGACTAGCAAAAGCCGTCAAGGACCCTTTTGCCTGACCGAACGGCAAGTTTGCTTCTCCGACCCTTGGGTTAGAAAGCGCACCGCGACGATCAGTGGCCCTCTACAAACCTTCCAAATGTACCTCATCCGGCGAAACTAACTGGCTATGGCAACCTCGTTGACAGCACCCCCCGATAGGCAGAGACGAACCTCGCGCTAACCGAGGATTCAATTCTTGCGGGTACGCGGACCTGCTTCGGCAGCGTCAGCCTTGCCGACTTAGGCCAGCATTTTGCTTCGGCATCCCGGATCCGGTGCCGAAGCAGAGTGGCTTGTGGGCCGAATACGCAGTAATTCAGTTCCATCGACCGCGCGGCAAATGCCGTGGCATATATAGTACTGGGGAGCACGTGCTGCAGGAGCTATCGGATGTCGTCTAGCTCCGAAATATCCCATGTATATGAGCTTTTCGGCTTCTCATCGATCTTCGACAGGACGGCTTCGCTCTGCTTCCGCCGACGAATTACGAGATAATGCGACAATCTCCATGCAAGTGCGCCGCCCACTACAAACGTGATTATTGGAATGATAATCTCAGACATTGATTTGCTCCCGTATGGCGGGAGCTCAATCGAGTCTCACAGGCGCTTCAAGCCAAGCAATACAAGCGCTGAAATTGCCTTACACCATCGGGCCCAGCGCAGTGAGTCCTATTTAAAAGGTCAATAACAAGTCCGTATGGCTGAGGACACAGCGGCAGTGCCGTCCGATTATCCTCAGCCTTTGCGAAAAGCAGCCTTGCAGCTGGCGCCCCTCTACCGCACATTGCCAAGCGGCTACGACAGGTGCATGGATTTTGTCGTTCGAATGATTACCCCACAGCTGAGCGAAGAAATTTCATGGCCAAAGAAATTTAAACGCTAAAAATGTCGTTTTTTTACAATTGTGCGCCTTAGTATTCAGTTAACTATTAAGTGCGACTCGAAGAATTCGGGCAGTCCCGTCACGGGACTGCCCCTTTTATGATTCATTAGGCATAGCCTGACTGGTCTCGCCCTAGACGGCGGCTTTGGCAATTTCCGCATGAAAGTAGCCTGTCCGCTTTCCATCCCGTGTCAGCCACCTGTGGGATCGTGAAGGCATGCCGGAAGGGGGCCTTGCGCTAGCAATTGCGTTAACGCCGCCTTTGTTGATCTACACTGGCTCGCAATCCGAAATGCGCTAACGCATCGCAATAAAATCGGCAGATCAAATTACGCGCTGCGCCGACGTCCGATATCCGCGGGATTTCACGGAAAGTTGCCTGTCAGCAAACGACCTTATTGCTGCCATCCACTTAGGTGATGCGGTCGCCAATAGTGTCATTGCCAGAGAGCACCAAACCGTCAATGCCGGGGCGACTTGTCTTTAAAGGAGGTTTGGAAGATGTCTTTTCCAGAGCCAGCGCAATAGGCCGGCCACCACAATCGGCACACATATAAATGCTACCTAAAGAGCATAGGCGAGGTATTGATCGCCAGATTTCGGAAGCAACGATACGCCTGCTATCCCATTCGCCAGTATTGAATCATTGCCCAAAATAGGGGAATGGCCGCAATTACAACTGCAACTACGCTTGCTACCTTCATGCCCTCCACCCCATATATCCACCGCCCCAAAACCAACAGCAAATAAGCAATAATGCTGATGGGGAGGCAGATTATTACTGTGGTTATGATCACGATGTTGAGAAGATACATACGTGCATTGTCGCGTGGATGTCGGCGAAGGTCAATTATGGTATGATTGGTTTGGCTATAAAGTTGCCCTGTCGCTTTCCGTCTCATTTGAGACGTAGCGTCCCAGTGATACCATCTCTAAAAGCGTCTAGTCTGCCAACGACCCCGTTGCGAACATTTATACCGATGCTACACCATTCAGCATGAAGGCCTTTTGCTTTCTTGTTGGGATGGCAGTGGCCCTCGCGCCAATTTTCCCAGCCTTTGGCTGTAGGATCAACTCACCGGCTGAATCGAGGATAAGGAATTCCAACGCCGAAACGGTAGTGATGACTTCGGTGCTAGAGACGAAATAAGGGGAATTCCGGGACTGGTGAACGTTATCCGTCGATCGGTTTAAGTTGAGCACACGTTGCGCGGGCAAACGATAATGCGGCATTTTCAGATCGTCGAACTGGAAGCAGCGCCGCCTGTGACGATGGCATTCCTCGTCCTGAAGTCGGAGACCTTTGGATACTTTATCTAGCGATTTACAACGGCGAAGAGCGTGTTGTTGAGGTCTACCCGTTTGCGATAGCCATCTCTGCAGATTCAACGCTGCAGATCGACGGCGACCTCCGCTAACGACCCCGTATCAGTCTTAGCTGCGGTGTAGCCACAATCCTGAAAGCGGGCGTCAGCAAACTTACCTGTTGCCGCTCACTCATCAGAACAAATATGGAACAAACTCGTGACGAAGTGGAGGTGCTGGCGTAGGCAAGAACGGGTCAGTTGATTCGCACAGGCCCTTCCATGCTCCGTCTTTCCGTTGTCCAACCTGAAGCGCTTGAGCTCCCCCTGCTGGTCATCAGCACGCCTGCGGGCTTCCCCTCGCCCGCGCAGGACGACATGGAAGAACCGATCGACCTGGGTGCGTGGCTGGTTGAGCATCCCGCTGCCAGTTATGTGATGCGGGTGGATGGACATTCCATGGCCGAGGCAGGCATCAACGACGGTGACTACATCGTGGTCAGCCGGGCGAAAAAGCCAAGGGTCGGCAAGATTGTGGTGGCACTGGTCCATGGCGACCGGACGTTGAAGCGCTTGCGCAGCTGGGAAGGACGGCATTGGCTGGTCGCCGAGGCAGCGGGTTATCCCGATATTATCGTGGATGAGCATGTCGAGATCTGGGGCGTCGTTGTTGGCCTCGCACGGCGCTACGGGTGAGCGCGCCCATCGCCCTGATCGACTGCAACAACTACTATGTCTCGTGCGAACGTGCCTTTGACGCGAGCCTAATTGGCTTGCCGGTGATCGTGCTGTCGAACAATGACGGCTGTGCCATCGCCAGATCAGCCGAAGCGAAGGCGCTGGGCATCAAAATGGGGGATCCGGTCCATCATCTGCGTGACAAGATCAAGCGTCACGGCATTCGCGTCCTGTCGTCCAACTACGCGCTCTACGGCGACATGCAGCGCCGGGTGGTGGCGGCAATCCAGCCGTTTGCGCGAGATTTCGAAATCTACTCGATTGATGAAACCTTCGTCGATTTTGCCGGGTTCGAGCACCTCGATCTCGTCGCCCACGCACGAGAGATGTCGGCGCAAGTCCGGCAGTGGACAACGATCCCCACATGCGTTGGTATCGGGCTGACCAAGACGCTCGCCAAGCTGGGCAATGCTGCGGCTAAAAAGAATCCGCTGTTCGATAGCGTTGCCGATCTACGAGACGAGAACACCTGCAACTGGGTGCTGGACCGTTTCCCGGCAGGAGACGTGTGGGGCGTGGGCAGGGCCACTGCCGGTAAGCTTGCTGCATTGGGCGTCCAGACTGCCGGGCAGCTCCGGGACATGCCTATGAAGCAAGCTCGCGGTATCGGAACCGTTGTATTGGAGCGGTTGATTGCCGAATTGCGCGGTGTGCCCGCGTTGGCAGTCGAAACGGTCGAGCCTCAGCGCAAGGGACTGGCCGTCACCCGATCGTTCGGAACGCCGGTGAGCGATCTGGACACGCTCATGGGCGCGGTCGCGCAGTATGCGATGCGCGCAGGAGAGAAGCTGCGCAACCACGGCCTCGTCGCCGGACGCCTGACGGTGTTCTTCCACACCAATGTCCATAAGCCAGAGCGCCCGCAATATTCGGCATCGCGCACTCTCAGCATGCAGCCCATGACTTGCGATAGCCTGGAGTTGCTCAGCTATGCCCGACGCGGCGTCGAGCGCGCTTGGCGGGAGGGTTATGGCATCACCAAGGCGGGCATTATACTCGAGGACCTGATGGATGAGCAACTGCACCCCAGAACGCTGTTCGAGGACGACGACAAAAAGCGAACCAGGCTGATGACGGCGATGGACGCTGTGAACGAACGCTTCGGCAAGTTTACTGCCGTGCCCGCTGTGCAGGGGTTCAAGCGCGAGTGGAGCGCACGTTCAGAATCCCGTTCGCCAAACTATACCACGAGATTGTCCGAGGTTCCGTCAGTGCGCGCCTGACGGGGCTAAAGCAGACGAGGAAGATCAGCAGCGCCCCAGCGCTGGTCGGTGCGGTCGATCACTAGAGGATCACACCACGTTTGCACAAGATCGAACGCTTCCGTTGCCGAACCATCGTTCCACTGTGCCCAATGCCCCCGTTTCAGGATCACCGGCATCCGGTCGTGAACCTCGGCCATCTGCTCGCAGCTATCGACCATGACCATCGTGTAGGCGTCGCCCCACTCTACGGTTGGTCGCCACAGCCCGGCGATGGCGAACACGTCGCAGTTTGGCAGCGAATGCCAGGTGCACGTCATTTTGCGCGTCTCGCCTTGTGGTTCTGCCCACGCGGTCGCGGGAATGAGGCACCGCCTCGCTTCGAAGCTCGGTTTCCAAAACGAGGTATGGAGCTTGTCATTGCGGGCGTTGGTGACCGGTTTTGGTTTTGACGTGGGCTTCATATGCTTCAGTCGCACCGGAAAACCCCAGGTCATAGTGCGCAGCTGCCCGCTCGCGATCACTAACCCTTGGTACCCGGGGTAGATCGTGTCGGCAAAGTTGAGACCGGGAGCGGTCATGGCATCCGACCACTGCGCCACTTCCGCCGCACTACTGCGCATTTTGTAGAGGTTGCACATGGGGTCAAGATAATGGGTGAGAGCGGTCACGCAACCACGGGCTTCGGCGCTGGAGATTTTGTGATAAGCATTGGCGAGACGAGCGCCAGAACGTTTGCGATACGAGAGGATCACTATGTCAGATGTCGATCTCGCTTTTGCCCCGGCAACGCAGCAACTGCACTTGCTACAAAGTGGTGCAGTCAGCGCGACCGGGCTGCTGGATATTTATCTCGACCGAATCGACCGCTTCAATGACACGTTCAACCTCGTCGTGGCGTTTGACCGCGACCGGGCTCGGCAAACAGCGGAAGAGCTAGATCGACAACGTAAGCGGGGCTATACGCTCGGTCCGCTTGCCGGATTGCCGATCACCATCAAGGATTCTTTCGAAGTCACCGGGATGCCGGCCACCTGCGGGTTGGAGCATCTGCGAAATCACTTTCCCGATCAGGACGCCGACGCAGTCGCGCTGCTGCGTAACAGCGGGGCTAACATCTTCGGTAAGACGAACCTTCCGGCCGGAGCGAGCGACTGGCAATCGTTCAATCCTGTGTATGGACTGAGCCGCAATCCGTGGAACCTTGGTCATACGGTTGGGGGATCCTCGGGCGGTGCAGCCGGAGCGGTCGCGGCCGGGTTCACTTCTTTCGAACTGGGCAGTGATATTGGCGGTTCGATCCGTATCCCGGCGCATTTCTGCGGCGTGTTCGGGCACAAACCAACATATGGCCTTGTTCCGACCCGCGGACACATTCCGCCGCCACCCGGCATGTTGAGCCAACCCGAACTGGGCGTGGCCGGTCCGATCGCGCGTAGCGCGGACGACCTGGCCTTGATTCTGAAAGTCCTGGCAAATCGCGCTCTCGTTCCCTCCAGGCGCGACCGGCTAGAGGACTTTCGCGTCGGGGTCTGGATGGGAGGCGCCGACTACAAAGTGGATAGCTCTTACCGCCAAGCTCTGGAAGGCTATCTTTCGGATTTGCGGCGGGCTGGTGCCTCGATCGAAGAAGTTGCTCTGCCTGTCGATCCGCAGGAAAGCTACGAGACCTACCTCCAGGTGTTGTTCGCCATTGTCGGCGCGCCATCGCCGGGGGAAGCCGCCGCTTTCGAGAGCCTCGCCGACAGGGATGAAACAGGCATGGCCACCAAACTGGCCAGATACATGCGCACCTCGCTGGCAGAATGGTTCGAACTGGCGGAGAAGCGTGAGCGCCTGTGCCACCGCTGGGCTGGCTTCTTCGCAGACTACGACCTGCTGGTGTGCCCGGCGGTGCCCGTCGTTGCATTTGAGCACATGGCCGAGGGTAGCGGCGTTCATTCGGACCAACTGTTTCGCCGGGTGATCATCGATGGCCAGCCTGCCCCTTATCTAGATTTTACCTGGCAAGGGCTTGCTCTTATAGCGAACCTGCCAGCAACCGTCTTGCCAACTGGGCGACTGGTGAATGGCCTTCCGACGGGGCTGCAGATCATCGGGCCACATTTCGAAGACCTGACCACTATACGCTTTGCCGAACTGGCGGCGCAGGCGGCAGGCGCCTTTAGGTCTCCTCCGGAGCTAAGTTAGAAGACTCACACTGCGGACTATGCCGTTGCTCGGAGCAAAGATCATTTGCTGAACCTCCCGATTGGAGCAATGTCGCTTAATCAAGCGACATCTAAGTAAGTTTCTGACAGCTGCTCGACGGCCTGACTGTCCAATTTAAGTGCCAAAAATTTGCATTACTTTGCGCATTGGCTGCAGCTCCTCACGCGAGCCGCGTGATCAGGAGCCGCCGACATAGGGGTTGTTCAAATGGAAATCGGCATCGTTAGAAGCAACTGACCATTCGCATCTTGGTCAACTCAAAATTCATGAATGTCGAGCGGGACTCAATTACCGTCGATCCGGCGAAAGATGCGATAAACAGGTGCGAGGCGTCGATAGCCGGCAAGGGCCGCATCATCTCAAACTGATTTGTTATGGCGCAGGTGGCAACGGCGGGCATCGTGCCGCAGTTAATCATTCTCCGAATAGCATCGGATTTGCAAATCGGGATCAAAATTGTGATCCGGCGATTTTGTTTGGAGGTTCAAAACTCAAACGTGAGGAGACACAAAATGAACAGGAGTATCATTCTTGCGGCAGGGAGCCTCGCCGCCCTTGCAGCTTGCGGGTCACAAGCTGGCGAACCGCCGGTTGCGAATGAAACCGCCGATGTCGCGATAGAAAGTTCGGTCGGAACGGCCACCGATGTGCCTCGGGCGTTTGTCGATAAAATGGCAGCAAGCGATCTGTTCGAAATCGAAGCGGGTGAACTTGCTCAGGAAATGGGCACCTCGCAGGCGGTAAAGGATTTTGGTGCAATGATGGTTCGGGATCACACCGATTCGAGCGCCCGCTTGAAAGCTGCTGCAACTTCAACGGAGACGTCGATCACGCCTCCTGCCGAGATGCCGGCTGAACATAGAGCGAAGCTGGAGGCTCTGCGCACCGCGGGTGACGGGTTCGACAGAATGTATGCTGAACAGCAAGTCGCGGCACATCAGGAAGCGTTGGCGACATTGCAATCACAGGCTGCGAATGGGACGTTGCCTCCACTGCGTGATTTCGCCGCAGCAACCGCGCCGGTGGTAGCCGAACACCTTGAAATGGCGCGTATGCTCCCTTGAATTGCGGGCTTTTGTGCGAAGACCGGCAGTGTTGAAGCTGCCGCGGATGCTTCCATTTGTGTGAAGGCAATTGGAGATGAAAATGAACAAAGGCATTCCTGCAGCGTGGTTCTTGCTGGCCCTAGCCGCGTGCGGCGAAGGGACCGTGGCTGAACAATCCGACGCAGCCACCGGGGAGCAAGTTCCCGGCGAAGAAGTGGCTGACGCTCTCGACGATGCGGCCAGCCAGAGCGGACCGGCGGCGCGCGAAGTGCTCGAAGACGCAGCCGACTTCGCCGCACAAGAGGAAAGTCTCGATCCGGTAGGTGAACCTGGCTCGTTCGCGCAAGATGCGATGCAGGCGGCTGGCAATGCCGCGTCGCGTGAACAACGCGATCAAGACGCAGACGATTAGAGCGATGGTCGCGGTACAGCAGTCGAAAACTTTGGCCGCGCCAAAGCATGGAGTTAGCGCTCAACTTCTCGCGCTGCGCGAAGAAATTCGGCAAGATCGGCTGCGCGGGGTCGGACTTATTGAGCTTTCCGGACGCGAGGTTCAAATCTGCGAAGGCTGCGATGCGCTATGGGTATTTGTTCGCCGCAAAGGACTTGGCGGACTGGCGATACGCGCCGCGCACTTTCCGGGTGGTGCGACCGAGATCAGGCACAGCCGCAATGCGCCGGAAGGCGAAATCTGCCTCGAAATAGACAGCGCTATCGGCGTGCAGACGGTGCTCTTAACACATGCCGCTCCCGATCTCGATGTGTTGCGCATAACCGTTTCGCTGTGTCCCACGTTTCCTCTGTTGTTGCCGAATATGGCGCGCGACCTTTATCCGCTTGGTCTGGATGATGATCCTTTGCACGCGGATGGCAGAATGGAGGCGGCTCAACGCGGGCTGAATTCAGGTGTGGCGTTTTTTCATATTGATCGCCCTCAATTCGGCAGCGTGCTGTATTTGCAGAACTTCACCGCCTTGTCCGACTATTTGCTCGCTACCAAGACGACACCCGATGGCGCGGTCGGCGGTGAATGGCCGGAGATTGGATTTCTACCGCCAACTGCCAAAAAACACGATTTGGCGTCATGCCCGCTACCTGCCGGGCAGCGCACCGTCCTGTCCGATGCGCTGATCGTTTTTCATGACCATGTCGCCCCGAATGAGCAGGAATCGGCGCTGAGGTTTGTCCAGATGCTGGGTGCCGCTTATCGGCAGCTCACCCTACCAAAAACCGAGTTTCGCGATTGGGTGGCCCGCGCCGACCAAACGCTGCACGATCTCGAAACGGCTCCGGAGGCAACTATTAGCCATTATGGCCACCGCTATGCCCATCCTTACACCGGCAGCGAATACCCTGATGTGATGGTGCAAATGTCGCTGATTTCGGCGCTGCACGATTATGGAGTGTGGAAAAAAGAACCCGTTACTCTGGAAGCCGAATTCGCGGCTGGCATCGGCAAGTTTCGCGATCCCAAGCTGAAGACTATGCGCCGGTATCTGCCCAATGTCGGCAAGGACAAGGACAAGAACGCCGTCGATAGCTGGTATCTCTACCACCCACTGCTCAATTTGGGCAGGTTGGCAATCGATGGCGACGCGCGGTCCAAGCGACTGTTCAAATCATCCCTCGAGTACGCGATCAAGGTAGCGCATCATTTCAAATATGCCTGGCCGATTCAGTTCAAGGTCGACAGCTTCGCCATCATCGTCGAAGCCCGCAATGATGATGGCCTTGGTCAGACCGATGTGGGCGGAATTTACGCCTATGTCATGTTGCAAGCATATGAACTGACAAACGACGACGGCTATCTGCGCGAAGCGCGGGCCGCAATCGATGCAGCGAAGAATATGCGCTTCGAGCTCAATTATCAGGCCAATCTGACGGCGTGGGGCGCAGCGGCTTGCATGCGGTTGTGGCGGATCACCAACGAGGATTATTACCTGCGTCAGAGCTATGTCTATCTGGCTAACTTCTTCCACAATTCCGCGATCTGGGAATCGCAGATCGAAGCAGCCAAACATTACAGCAATTTCCTTGGCGTGACCTGTCTCCACGATGCGCCCTACATGGCGGTTTACGAATGTTTCGACAGTTTCGCGGCGTTTGAGCGCTATCTAAAAGACAGCGGTCCTGACCTCGACGCATCGGCACGGATGCTGATCGGGGAATATTGCAGATATGCGCTTTACCGCGCTTGGTTCTATTACCCCGATGCGCTGCCAGCAGATATTCTTGCCGAGGAAATCCGCAATGGGCGCATCGACCGCAAGCTCTCATTTCCGCTGGAAGACCTGTATCATGACGGGCAGTCCGCCGGGCAGGTCGGTCAGGAAATTTACGGCGCAGGCGCGGCGTTCGTTTTTGCGAGCCGGGCGTTTCACCCAATCAGTGGCGAAACCTTCCAGATGTTCTGCGACCACTTCCTCATGGCCAGCGAACGAAATGGCGAAAGGTCGATCAGCATCCGGCTCGACGGCGGCGACCGTTGCCTAGCCCGGCTGAGTTTCGTCCGCCGCGGGCGTGCTTCGCTGCCCAGCTTCACGGTTCAGACGAGCGGCGGCGACCGCATTCGGGCCACCCACCACGCCGCCGACCGGGTGGATTTTCCTGTTCCTGCCAATGGCCGGATTACGATCAATTGGATACACGCCGAGGATTAGCAATGACCAAGCCGAACGACTTGCACACGCAGCAACCCAGCCTGTCCGGACGCAGAACGATTGTCACCGGTGGAACTACCGGGATCGGTCGCGCAATCGCCGTTTTGCTGGCTAGTTACGGCTCCAAGGTGTTTATCTGCGGGCGGAATCCGGAGCATCTGGCCGATGCACTCGAACGGATCCGTGAGGTTGGCACCGGAGATGGGATAGCCGCCGACCTGGCAGAGCCGGACGAGCTTAAACGCTTCTTCGCCCGCGCCGACGAATATCTTGGCGGCCTCGACGTCGCGGTCATCAACGCAGCTGTCCCGGCCGAGGCGCTGGCCGAAACGTCGGAAGCCGACCTGCGCTATCAGGTGGCGACAGACTTCACCGCCTATCTCGCTAGCACGCAGTCAGCCGCCGAGCGAATGGAGGCCGGAAGCGACATCGTGTTGATCGGATCGATGTCAGCAGTATCGCGCAAGGGCGGCTCATCTATCTATGTCGCTGCCAAGGCCGGAATTCAGGGATTCGCAGCCTCGCTGCGGCAGGAATTGGCGGAAGACGACATCAAGGTGGGCCTCGTCGAACCCGGCTTCACCGGTGCCGATTTCCAGTATCCAGAATTCAGCTCCGAAGATCAGGTCAAAGCCATTAACGATGAAGTCATGCTCCGGGCCGAAGATATTGCGGTCGCCGTGCACTTCATGCTGACCCAACCGCGACGCACGGCCGTTTCGCTGATGCGGGTCGAAACACGGCGCGATCACCCATGAACGCGTTCCCCGCCGACCGATTGGTGCTGGTCCCCGATGATATCGACCTGTCGCGTTCGCCGCTGGCAGGCCATCTCGGCGTCGAGACTTATGTTCTGGGCGCGTTCAACCCCGGGCTGACCCGGCTCGCGAACGGCAACCTCCTGATGATGGTGCGGATAGCCGAAGCGTTGCGCCATCCCATTCATGACGGGCATGTCCATGCAATCAGGTGGGATAGCGCGACTGGCTATGTTCAGGATGCGTGGCAGCTAGAACATGCCGATACCGCGGATCCGCGTAAGTTCATGCTGCGCGGCGGCGGGTGGAAGGTGATGGCGCTCACTTCGCTGTCTTGGCTGCTGCCCGTCGAACTGACTCCGGACGGTTTGCAGGTTGTCGCCTTGCATTACGACCGGGCAATTTCCCCGGCCCACGATTTCCAGTGTTTTGGCGTTGAGGACGCGCGGATTAGCCGGGTTGATGGCCGCTATCTGATGACTACTTGTTCGGTCAGCCCTGAACGGCATTCGACCACGCTGTACTCTTCGCCCGATGGGCTAGACTGGACGTTCGAGGATATCGTGCTCGATCACCAGAACAAGGATATGCTGATCTTCGAAGGCCTGATTGCCGGACACTATTGGGCGCAGACGCGGCCTTTGGGTGACCTGTATTTCGCATATCCGCCCGGCAGTGAGTGGCACGCCGGCCCGTCGATCAATCTCGCCCTGTCTCCCGATGGGCATTTCTGGAAGCCATACCGCAAGCCCGGCATCAGGCCCCACGCGGCAACTGTCGCTACTGCGCGGATCGGCGGGGGCACTCCGCCGATTTTAACCGACGATGGCTGGCTGACCCTGTGGCACGGAGTCGAGCCGAAGGAGATTGTGGGCATCTACCGCACCTATTGGTCAATCCTCGACAAGGATGATCCAAGCATTGTCGTGCGGACCGACCATGAACCCTTGCTGGAAGCTAGCCCCGAATTGACCCGCCCGATCGAGCACCAGCTTTACGTGCGCGATGTGGTGTTTACGACCGGGATTGCCGACGCGGGCGATCTTTACATCGTGGCGTCAGGCGAGGCGGATCTGGCTTGCCGGATTACGCACATCCCCAAGACGAAGTTCAGCGGCAAAGAGGGCAAAGTGGAAATAGCACCGAGTTTCTCAACGTGACCCCGCGTTGGCCGGAAAAGCTCTGGTTAGTGCGCCATGGTCAAAGCGCAGGAAATGTGGCGCGAGACGCAGCGCATTCAGAAGGCTTGGCACGCATTGCGCTGTCCAGCCGCGACGTCGATGTGCCACTTTCGCAACTGGGTCGTGAGCAGGCGAGCGCGCTGGGGCATTGGTTCCGCCCGCTCGGCAGCGCCTCGCAGCCCGATGTTGTCTTGTCATCGCCGTATGCGCGCGCGATCGAAACCGCCCAGCTTTTCCGCACCTCCGGAGGTTGCGATGCCGAGGAACGTATTTGCATCGACGAACGCCTGCGGGAGAAGGAATTTGGTATTCTAGATGGTTTGACCACTTTCGGCGTGGCTGAATTGCAACCCGAACAGGCGGCATTCCGCCAATTGCTCGGCAAGTTCTACCATCGTCCACCGGGAGGCGAATCGTGGGTCGATGTCATTTTTCGCCTACGAGCTTTGATGGACACTATTTCGCTTCATTACGGCGGGCGCCGCGTTATGATTTTTGGTCATCAAGTAGTCGTTCTTTGCTTGCGCTATGTAATTGAAAATCTTTCGGAAAGCGAAATTCTCGAAATCGACGGTGCCGGCGATGTCGCGAATTGCTCAATTACCGAATATCGTTTCGATCCTCAGGCGGGCCGCGATGGCGGGCTAATTCTGAGCAATTATAATATGACTGCACCATTAAACAGTGAAGCTACACCGGTTACTGCCGCGCCGGACAAAATGGTAGCTGCGCGTGGTTGAATCCGCTGTTCCGCTCGATAGCAATTGGTTGCGCGCAAATCCTTTGCCGGTGCCAGAAAATGACACGGACAAGAACGGCCGGGGACGCGTCCTGGCGATTGGCGGCGGGCGTCTGGTTCCAGGCGGGATTATGCTGACGGTCGAGGCAGCGTTGCGCGCGGGCGCCGGAAAAATTCAAGTAGCGACCGCAGCCAGCGCGTCTTTGGCGATAGGCGTCGCAATGCCGGAAATTGCGGTGTTGGGGTTGCCGGAGAATGCAGATGGAGAAATCGACCTCGCCGAAAATGAAGAAATTCAGCCCCTGATATCTCGGAGTGATTGTCTGGTGGTCGGACCTGCCATGTCTGATCCGATTGCAGCCTCTGTCTTGCTGGGCCGCATGATCGAGCAGGTGAATGTGCAGCTGGTTCTCGATGCGGCTGTGCTGATAAACCTCAAGGATCATGCGTCACAGTTGAAGCTCCTGCCAACTCCCGCTGTGCTGACCCCGCACATTGGCGAAATGACTGCCCTCCTTAATTGGTCGTCCGAGGCAATCGAGACTGACCGGGCGAAAGCTGCGCTGGAGGTCACACATAGGTACGGCGCGATTTGCGCTTTCAAAGGCGCCACGACAGTGGTTTCGGCCCCCGGGGGTGCGCTGTTCAATTATGCGGGCGGCGGGGTCGGCTTGGCTACAGCAGGCTCGGGGGATGTGTTGGCCGGAATTGTGGCAGGCCTATGCGCACGCGGCGCCGACCCTCTGCAGGCCACACTTTGGGCAGTCTGGCTCCACGGCGAAGCAGGTCGGCGCTGCGCCGAGCAGATCGGCCCGCTTGGTTTTCTTGCACGAGAATTACTTGCGCAGATACCGAAGCTGATGGTCGCTCGGGCGGCGTGATTTTAACCGGCCTACCACCGCTAAGCCCTAGAGCATTTGAAGTGGGTATCGCTCCTTTCGTGGTGCTCCGCCCTATGGGCCGCCGGGATCATCATCCTTCACATTCACTTCGTCTTTGTCCTTGCGGATGAAACTGATCTTGCCTTGGGTCTCCAGTATCGCCCACGCCACGTCTTTCATTTGTGCGATGCCTGCGAGGCGCATTTCTGCTTCCACTTCTGCAAGGGTCATCCTGTCGCGACGCAGATTTGCCTGTATCAGTTCGCCGTTTCTGATGACGACCTGAGGTCGGCCGTCAAGCAGCGTCTCCAGCCGTGGGGACAAATAAGTGGCCCAACTCATCACTAGGGCCCAGAAGGCGAACGTCGCAATTGCAAGAATTGATCCGGTCAAGCTAAAGTCGTTGTGCGTAACGCCCTGCTGTACCAAGTCACCCATTACCACGATGACGACCAGTTCGAACGGCGTCAACTGGCCGATTTCGCGCTTTCCCAGCAGGCGCAGCAGCAGATAAAGCGCGGCGAACGTGACAGTGGCGCGAAGGACGATGTCCATCAGGGAAGCACCAGAACGGAGAGATGCGTCTCAGCGAGCCGAACATCATGATCGAGCAGCGTGATTTCACCGGCAAGGCGCCCCACAAGCGGAGGATTGGTTTGGCCGTCGATCTTGATTTCCAACGTCTCGCCAGCTTGT
>Ga0247817_10000528_pt1 | contig 21115 bp, 18 predicted proteins | sample UWRJL212509R1_FD_178010 | JGI IMG/M metagenome (GOLD analysis project Ga0247817, IMG submission 178010) | Plant litter microbial communities from Arlington Agricultural Research Station in Wisconsin, United States - UWRJ-L212-509R-1 | ecosystem: Environmental > Terrestrial > Plant litter >...
TTGCTGCGCCGGTATCAAAGTGCAACAAAGTAGTTTTAGTCCCTAATTCAGCCTCCCAGCTCTCGCCGTTTTTTTTTACTGATGAAATTATGGCTTTGCTAATGCTGTACTTCTGCAAGGTGGTGTTTACAATGGCTGCATCAACAACTTGGTAACGTGCCATATCCACCATTTCATCCTGATCAAATACGGCTATTTTTGTGTGCGTATTACCTATATCGATAACCAGATTGGCCATCAGGCACGCGCTATTGACAAAATAGATTCAAATATGGCTAAACCATCCTCATTAGCTAACAAACTGTCGGCAGCACGCTCAGGGTGCGGCATAAAGCCAAACACATTCCTTTCGGCATTACAAACACCTGCAATGTTTTCAACAGAACCATTCGGGTTGGCATCGGTAGTTATGTTGCCGGCCTCATCGCAATACCTAAACAGGATCTGATCGTTATCATTCAATTGTTTCAGTAAATCCGCATCAGCAAAATAATTACCCTCGCCATGCGCTATAGGTATTTTAAGCGCGCGTTGCTGATCTATCTGCGCTGTTACCAGCGAATTAGCGGTTTGGGGCTTCATGTAAATATTGCGGCATATAAACTTACGATGCTCATTATGCAACAAGGCACCCGGCAATAAACCAGCCTCTGTCAATATCTGAAAACCATTGCAAATGCCTAAAACCTTACCACCCTTTGCAGCAAACTGTATAACCTCTTGCATAATAGGGCTAAAACGGGCTATAGCGCCAGAGCGCAGGTAATCACCAAAAGAGAACCCTCCGGGTAAAATAATAAAATCGGCCCCTTGCAGGTCGTGATCTTTGTGCCACAGGCGAACAACCTGCTCACCCATTATTTTTTCTAACACATGGATGATATCTTCATCGCAATTGGAACCGGGGAATATAACTACGCCAAACTTCATGCTACAAAACTAATATAACCGCTCAAATTTGAGCGCATATAAAAGTTAAAAAGTGTTAAACTGAAAATAAATGATGCCGACGACCAGCAAAACAAATAAGCTCTCGTAAAACCATTTGCTGGTGGCATATAAAAAATAGTAGGAGAAAAATACGGCAAGCGGCACCGCGCACAATAGAAAGTGCTCCAGATGAAACTCTTTTTTGATATAAAAGGATAACCCTGCGATTATGGTAAGCACCAATAAAAGCTGAAATGATTTGCGTGTTTGCACATAGCTTCTGAAAAATAGCTGACTTACCTTTAAAAAACACAACAACAATATTATTGCTACCGGTATTAGCTCCAGGTAATTATATAAGCTGATGGGTTGTATTTTAGTAGGGAAACTTGTGGCAAGCGGCAGCCATATTTGTGTAAATGCAGGCAGCCTGTCTGTTAAGTAATAAATAACTGCCAGAAAAAAGAAAATGGTAGCAAAACCAATAATAGCAGCCACCCACTCCCGCCAGTTAAATGGCCTGAATACCATTAAACCCGCCCATATTACCAGGAACATAAAAATAAAAGGCAGATAAAGCATGGTGCCCAGGGCCACTACCATGCCCAGATCAAAGGCTACAGCTTTGGCATCGGCCATTTTATAAGTAGCAAAAAGGCGGTAAAGCATTCCTATTACCAAAAAGTTGCAAATAAGCGGCGAACTTAATGTTAAAAACGGGGTGAACAAGGCGGTAAGCACAACATACATTAGGGCAGGCAAAAAGCTGGGGCGCCCCATTAAATTAAAGCTGTTAACTAAGCGATTAAACCACAAAGCCTGTATTAAGATAATTATGCCGGCCAGTAAAATGTTTATAAAAGGGCTAAGTGCAAATTCATAATCAACCGGGATGAGCAGGCGCGCAAATGGTTCAACAAATACAAATTGTATTGCTGCCGGGGCATTGTATAGGTAGCCAGTACGCAGAACAATCAACAAAACAGCCAGCCATATTGCGTTTAGCGGGTTATATGTTTTGAAGAGATTGATCACGGGGCTTTAGAGAGTAGTGGTTAGTTGATTAGAGATTAGTTTATCATTTTACCAGAAAAGTGCTGTTTTTAATTTAATTACATTTGTTAGTATGAAAAAGTTGATTCCTGACAACGAGAACACTTTAAAACAAGTGCAAAAAAGTTCTAATGTTACTGCACAACCGCAAAAGTCGTTTAATCCGTCGACTTACAAAGAAAAAATATTGAAAGTTGGGGTCTGGAGCGAAGATGATCTGAAAGTTTTTGAAAACATTTGGACGTATAAGACAAGTTAAGTTCTTAAGTGTTCTTTACTTCTTCCCGTACTTCTTCACCATATCCTCAACTATCTGCGCCGTTTCATCGGGAAAGTTAACATATACGCGTTCATCTTCGTGCACCCATTTGGCCACATGCTCTGAAAATTTATGCCCTATAGCCGGCACAAACGGTACGCCCATGCGCGATGCAGCCAGGGCGTTGCATTGCTGCTCGTATTGCCCCTGCATGGGTATCATCATCACCTTTTTTTGCAGAAACAATGCTTCGGCAGGGCCTTCAAAGCCGCCACCTGTGAGCAGGCCCTCGCAACTTGCTAAACTGCTGTTAAATGCCTCATTGCTTACCGGGAATATGTTAACGTTATCCAGCTTGTAAGGCGTTTTTTGGCGTTTTGAAAAGATGTGCCACTCGGTGTTTTTTACCTTGCACAGGTGCTCGGCCAGCTTTTTATCATCATAAGCGGGCAGGTAAACCGTATAGTGCCCTAAGTTACTGGTAACCATATTGCGGATGCCGCTACGTATAACAGGCGTATGTATAAAATCAGCATACCGCTCAAAGTGAAAGCCGATGTGATGTGTGGTAGGAGAGTAGTATTTAAAAAGCCACTCGCCATAATGCCATTTGTGTGGGCGCGGTGTGTTTTTTGAAACAAAAGCGCATTGGTGACTCAATGATACAGATGGTTTGCCCTGCATTTTGCAGGCCCAGGCGCTCACGGGTTCAAAATCATTAACTATCAGGTCGTACTGATCAATTGGAAGGCCGCGCACGTCTTTCCACAACTGTGGCAGGTTCATGATCTTATAAGTTGCCAACTTATCTACACCGCCATTGGTGCCAAAAACAAAGCTAAATCCGTGAAAGCGATATTTGAGTGGTTGCGATAACGTAACCTCGGCTTCGGTGCCGCTTACCAGCAAATCAAGCTCGCCATACTGCTGCAGCAGTGGAACAATCTCGCGGGCGCGACTAATGTGTCCGTTACCTGTTCCCTGTATAGCAAATAATATCTTCATCAGGTTGTTATCCTCACAAAGATATTATTTGCGTTAATATACAAAGAGGTTTTTAAATTAAAATAACATTAACAATAAGGGCCGCTCTTGTCTGCTTTATGCGGCAGATAAGGGGCGGCCCTTTATTTATTAAATTAACAGGTACTTAGAATTTATAGCCTAAACTTAATATAAAGCCACTATTTTTTTCGCCTGCACTATACGCTGTTTTTGCCGCGTGAGAAAAATCAGTTATGTAGTTAAGGTTAATGCCTACATTATCGGTTATTGCATAACCCGCGCCAATGTTTCCGCCAAACAGGGTGCTGTTAAGCGTAGACTTGTCGGTATCAGTGCCGGTAACGCCATTTATAGTTAAAACTGTTTTGGTAGACATTAAGAATGATACCTGCGGACCCACATAAAATGCAAGTTTAGGATTAGCTTTAAAGCCTATTAACACCGGCACATCAATATAATTTAAAGTGCTGCTGCCCTTAAAAGTAAAGCCGCTTATGGTTGTATTAACGTCACCACCTTTTTGGGTGTATAAAGCCTGAGCAGTAAAAAGTACCGTTTCTGACAAAGGTGTTTCAACAAACAAGCCACCTTGAAAGCCCGGGCGATAATCATAACTTATTGATATGGCATTTGATGTTCCGGTGCCAAGTGTTGTATAAGTTAGGCCTGCTTTAATACCAACACGCGTTGGCGATTGCGCGTTAGACTTACCCGCGAAGCCCAAAAGAGCCACAAATGCAATTGCAAAGGAAAGTTTAAGGTTTTTCATATATAAATATTAAATGTTTAAAATACTGCAAAGATAAGGTTTTATACAACCGAAGCGAATGGTTAAATTGCCACAAGTATTAACCGAGTGGTTGCAGCACAAATATGTTTACGGGCAATTAACTTTCTTGCCTAAAACGTTCTAATAAACCCCTTACATCCATTTTTGCGTCAAGGTCTTCCGCGTCTGACAGGTCGGCTGTGTCGCTGTCTTCTTCAAAATCTCCCGGCGCGTATTTAAATATATCCCATACGCCATTGTTATACTCCAGCGCGGTAAGGTTTTCAACCCAATCGCCGGAGTTTAGGTAGAGCACCTTACCGGGGTTGTCAGTTGCCGTTATCTCCCGCATTTCGGCCTGGTGGATGTGGCCGCATATTACGTATTGATATTCTTTACTTACAGCAAGGTCTGCAGCGGTTTGCTCAAACTGGTTGATAAACTTTACAGCATCTTTAAATTTGGCCTTTATTTTTTTTGAGAAGCTCATTTTTTCGCGACCAAAAGCAGTTAGCAGCGCGTTAGTGAAGCTGTTAAGCAGTATTAATGTATCATACCCAATAGCGCCTAGTTTAGCCAGCCATTTAGAGTGCTGCATGGTAACGTCAAAGACATCGCCATGGAAGATCCAGGCTTTTTTACCATCAATGTTAAGCACCAGTTTATTAAGTAATTGGAAAGAACCCAGATTCATATCAGCAAACTTGCGCAGCATTTCATCGTGGTTGCCGGTTAAGTAATAAACAGGGATGCCTTCGGTAACAAACTTCAATATCCTGCGTACCACTTTCATGTGCGACTCGGGCCAGTACGATTTACTGAACTGCCATATATCAATAATATCGCCGTTGAGGATAAGCATTTTAGGTTTGATGCTTTTTAGATATTTGAGCAGCTCTTTAGCGTGGCAGCCATAGGTACCCAAATGCACATCAGATATAATTACAATATCAACTTCGCGCTTTGCCATTAAATAAAGGGGGATAAAGGGCAGTGCCGGTAATATTTACCGGTGCAATAAAAGGGAAGTAGGTAAAGGCAACGCTTATTCGTCGTCTTCGTCTTCATTAACTTTAAGCTCATACGGACTTAAATAGAACACGCCAACTAATAAAAGCAGTCCTACAACAACCATATATGATGTATATTCAAACATATTAAAAGGTTTTTACAAAGGTCTGGTAATCAATTTAATTTAACGTTAAGACGCTGTTAAATGTAAAAGGTTTCACACGTTGAGAAATAAATTTTTATTAACATGTTAACACCCATCCATATCACCCAAAAACAAAAACAGCGATGGTAAAAGCCATCGCTGTACTAAGGTTTAAATTAACCTATTGTTTGCGCTTAGCCGGTAAAAAGGGGGGCGCCGGCAAGCGCAGTTTCTTCATCTTTTAACTGATATTCAATGATAGAAACTCCGGGTTATAATTTAATTACCGTAGTTTCAACAGTGTTTGCATAACATACCAGGAGTAGCCGTCGCTATCGCCATTGCCGCCGTTGATAAAAACCAATGGAAAAGCCATAAACATTAACCACCCGGTTAAGTGTATAATAACCGAAAAAACTTTAAACCTGCGCATTTACAAAGCAAGGTAAAAAATAAGCATGGGTAATTAAAGTATCGGTGAATGGGGGGGATTGTGTGGAGGAATGGGCGCTTATATATGATGATAAAAAAATACGAACAACAACTTTTGTATGTGTAGAACCGTTATCTTTATATAAACATGGAAGTAGCATTAAAATATAAAATTGTAGAAAAGATCATTCAAAGTAATGACGAGGATGTGTTGAATCAAATTGTTGCTTTATTGGGTGTAAGTGAAAATGATTTTTGGCATGACTTACCTGAAAGCGTAAAGTTTCAAATAGATACTGCAATTATGCAATTGGACAAAGGTGAGGGTATTTTGCATGAGAATGTTATGGCTGAAGCAAAGGCGAGATTTTTGAAAAAATAATAAATGCCATTTAATATTATCTGGTCTCCAATTGCCAGGATCACCTATTATCAGATTCTTGAATACCTCGAATAAAATTGGACATCCAGAGAAATCTAAAACTTTATAGATCGGGTTGAATATGTTGTTGGTCATATTCGCAAAAATCCACTTCAATATCCCGCTTCTAAAGAAAAGAACATCCACAGATGTGTAGTAGTTAAACAGGTTAGTTTGTTTTTTCGAATAAAAGAAAACAACATTGAATTACTTGTTTTTTGGGATAATCGTCAAGATCCAGCCAGGTTGGATTTTTAATAGTCCATTTAAGTAAAGACATTATTACTTTTAAAACACGCTTTTTTTCATAGGTTTATCACAACCAAAACCGAAATTATGAAAAAAGCTCTCTTCTTGTTTATATTGATCGTGGTGTGCGCAAAAGCTAACGCGCAGATTAATATTTTGCAAAACACCATTGATAACCTTAAAGGCTATAAAAATATAAGCTATCAATATGTTTATAAGCAAAAGGAAGCGTTTGCCGATACCCTGGTCCATAAACAAAAATTTACGTTGGTTAAGGCACCGCAGGATGTAAAAATTGGGTATTACTTTAAGTATGAAAGTCAAATAAGTGATAAGGCAACGCCATTGATTAATTTATACGATGGAAATAACTTAATATCCTTAAACCCGGCTGAAAGTACCTACGAAATGAGGAGTGCGCAAAGATCTATTTTTGAAGGCTCTATGCTGGCTCAGTTAAATTGGATAGAAGGATTTTTATCAAAAAAACCATCAAAGTTAATTCTGGCAGCCGATACGCTTTATAACTCAAAAAATAGCTACCATTTAATAGTTAACACCAAAGACACTGTGATTAACAATACACGTCAATATGTACGTATACACCTGCTTATTGATAAGGCAACGGGTTTGCTTTCGGGGCGGTTCACCAGGTCTAGAACAGCGGATTTTGGAAAGGAAGTAACAGACTATTTTACCGAGGACAAATATTTTAATTATAAAATTAACGACGACGATATTAGCACGGCGTTATTTTCTGTCCCTGCAGGTTTTAGCGAGCTTAAGAAAAAGCCGGCGACAGAAACAGCGCTGTTAAAGCCGGGCATAGTGGCTCCTGATTGGACTTTGGAAGATACCGACGGTGCAAAAACTTCTTTATCAAAGTTGAAGGGGAAGGTTATTTTGCTTGATTTTTTCTTTGTGGGCTGTACCTACTGCTTTAGTACCTTAGCGCCTTTGGACAGGCTTGATAAAAAGTACAAAAACAAAGGACTGGAAATATTAAGCATTAGCAACAGGGACAATAATAAGTTATTGACCAAGTTTAAGAAAGTTCAAAAAATAAAGAATAAGATGTATCCTAACGGCAGCGAAGTGGCCAAATTATATCATATGACGGACGCGCCAACATTTTATTTTATTGACCGGCAAGGAAAAATAGCGAGCGTGGTTAATGGTTATTCTGACGATTTTGAAAAGAAAATGACTGCCATAATTGATGGCCTTTTATAACGATGACCCCTGTTCTGTTTAATTACAGCAAAGTAGTTAACTCCTTTAAATGATTTATCTGTACCGGTACATCTTCCGGTTTTTCGACATTAAAAGGGTTAAAGTAAATAGCATCTATGCCGAAATGAAGGGCACCGTAAACATCGGCTTCCAGACTGTCGCCTATCATAATGCTTTCGTGCTTTTGGGCTCCGGCCAGGTCTAAAGCATGCTTAAAAATGGCTTTATCAGGTTTGTTTACGCCTATCAACTCAGATACTACAATATGCTTAAAATACTTGCCAATGCCTGTATTGGCTATTTTAATATCCTGCGATTCTTTAAAGCCGTTTGAAATCAAGTGCAGGGTATACTTGCTTTGCAGGTAACTCAGTGTTTCGTGTGCATGCGGGAACAAGTTGGTTTTGGTAGGGCAAAGTTGCACGTAGGCATCCTCAAAACCTGTAGGGATAACGTCAGGATGAACGCCAAGGTCTAAAAATGTTTGATTGAACCGTGCCTGCCGTAGTTGTTCTTTAGTGATGTTACCTATATGATATTCGCGCCATAAACGGTGATTATTCACCGTATAAGTTTCGATAAATGCATCGGCAGAGTTTAAACCCAGATCAGCCAGCTTGTGCAACAAATAAAGCTCATGCAGGGTTTCCTCGGCATTTTTGTCAAAATCCCAAATGGTATGGTCCAGGTCAAAGTAAATGTGTTTGTATTGCTTAACCATGGATGGATTCGTGCTTGCCATAACTCTGTATCACCTTAGCCTCGTAAGCTAAAAACTCTTTCCACCGTGCATCAACATCAATGTTTACCGCGTATTTTTTAGCCAGATTAATAAACATGGTGTAATGCGTGGCTTCGCTTATCATCAGTTCATGATAAAATTCAGAAAGTTGTTCATCGTTGATATTCTCAGATAATACCTTAAAACGCTCGCAGCTGCGCGCCTCTATCATGGCCGAGAATAATAACCTGTCAATTAATTGCGCTTCCCTGCCGCCACCTATAATAATAAATTTACGCAGCTCGTTTACATAGTCATCCTTACGTTCTTTGCCCATAACAAAGCCCCGTTCTGTTATAATTTGATGTACCCTTTTAAAATGGTCCATTTCTTCGCGCACCAGATCAGCCATTTGCTGCACCAGATCGCTTAGGTTGGGGTTTTGTACAATAAGGGTAATGCCATTGCTGGCGGCTTTTTGCTCGCAAAAAGCGTGGTCGGTAAGTAGCTCTTCAATATTGCTTTCAACTACATTTTTCACCCAAACCGGATCGGTAGGTAACTGTAGTTTTAGAATGGTTTTCTCGCTCACGGGGCAAAGATAATGCTAAAAATTAAATATAATTCTTCGCTGTTTCGCAGAATCACAAGGTGAATTGGGCCGTCATCCTGAGCTTGTCAAAGGACGTGCGTAAAGGCCATGCCCGCCATTCTTCGACAAGCTCAGAATGACACCCCACGCGTGGTACGAATTCTGATTATCAACTAGCTATTGTATGCGCTTTACGCTGGGTAGCTACGCTTTTTACTTTCGCTGCGATATTAGCAGCATCATATCCGCATTCCGCCCATAGTTCGGGTTGTTCGCCATGCTCAACAAAATGATCAGGAATACCCAAACGAATAACTTGCGCCTGATAGTTGTTATCAGCCATAAACTCTAGCACGGCGGTTCCCATGCCACCTTCTATACATCCGTCTTCAACGGTTATAACTTTGCTGAATTTTTTGAAAACTTCGTGCAGCAATGCTTCGTCAATAGGTTTAACAAAACGCATATCGTAATGTGCCGGGAAATAACCTTCCTGGTTAAGTTCAGCAACCGCGTTTACGGCTTCGTTACCTATGTGACCAATGGTTAATATAGCCACTTCTTCACCGTCGCAAATTTTACGCCCTTTACCAACAGGTAAAGCTTTAAATGGTCGTTGCCAGTCAACCATAACACCAGTGCCACGCGGGTAACGTATAACAAACGGACCCATATTATCCTGCTGGGCAGTATACATCAGGTTACGCAACTCTTCCTCATTCATTGGCGAAGAAATAACCATATTAGGTATGCAGCGCATAAATGCCAGGTCGTAAGCGCCGTGGTGCGTTGCGCCGTCGGCGCCGGCAATGCCTGCCCTGTCCAAACAAAATACAACGTTTAGATTTTGTATCGCCACGTCGTGTATCACCTGATCGTACGCGCGTTGCATAAAGCTGGAGTAGATGTTGCAAAACGGCACCAAACCCTGCGTTGCCAATCCTGCCGAAAATGTTACAGCGTGCTGCTCGGCAATACCTACATCAAAAGCACGTTCGGGCATGGCTTTCATCATCAGGTTTAAAGAGCAACCCGATGGCATGGCAGGCGTTATGCCCATTATTTTAGGGTTCTGTTCTGCCAGTTCAATTATGCTATGGCCAAACACATCCTGGTATTTAGGCGGTTGCGGCTTTTCGCTTTTGGTCTTTTTTATTTCGCCGGTAATTTTATCAAACAGCCCGGGAGCGTGCCATTTGGTCTGATCTTTTTCGGCCAACGCGTAGCCCTTGCCTTTAACGGTGATGCAATGCAGCAGTTTTGGGCCGGGTATATCGCGCAGATCGCGCAGTACTTTAGCCAGGTTGTTCACATCATGCCCATCAACCGGGCCAAAATACCTGAATTTAAGCGCTTCAAAAAAGTTGCTTCGCTTAAGTAAAGTGCCCTTTATGCTTTTCTCTATCTTAAGAGCCATGTTATAAGCATCCGGCCCTATGGCGGAGATCTTAGCTAAAACATTGGCAATATCGTCTCTGAAACGGTTATATGGCTTTGAGGTGGTTATGCTGGTTAAGTACTCTTTTAACGCGCCAACATTCGGATCTATCGACATGTTATTGTCGTTCAGTATCACCAGTATGTTGGAGTTGGCTATACCGCCATGATTCAAAGCTTCAAAAGCTAAGCCCGCGGTCATGGCCCCATCGCCAATTACCGCAACATGCTGCCTGTCGATTTCGCCTTTGTATTGCGATGCAACGGCCATGCCTAATGCGGCTGATATGGAAGTAGAGGAGTGCCCCACACCAAATGTATCGTATTCGCTTTCTGATCGTTTTGGGAAACCGCTAATGCCGCCGTAAACACGGTTGGTATGAAAATCATTACGACGACCGGTAAGTATTTTGTGTCCGTAAGCCTGGTGGCCAACGTCCCACACTAACTGATCATAAGGAGTATTTAAGATATAATGCAGTGCAACAGTAAGTTCAACCACACCTAAGCTGGCAGCAAAGTGCCCCCCATTTACCGATACTACATCAATAATATACTGGCGCAGTTCCTGGCAAACCTGCTCCAATTCCTCTTCAGGAATTTTTTTTAGATCAGAAGGCGAGTTAATGCCTTCAAGTAGTTTACCAGCGGGTACCTGCATTTGTTATGATAACGATAATAGCTTACAAATTACGCTAATTTATGTTATAACTTAAACAGAAAAAATTAGTTTGTTGCGAGGCAAATAATTTGTTATTGATACCATTTGCAATGGGTAGGCAGCTAATGATTTTATTAATATCACTATATTTGGCTAAGCCATGACAGATGAAAGCTTTGAAATAAAACTCCCGCAGTTTGAGGGGCCCTTTGACCTGTTGCTGTTCTTTATTGAACGGGATGAGCTGGATATTCATGAAATTTCCATTACCCGCATAGCCAACGATTTTCTGGACTACATTCACCACATGACCAGCCTTAACATTGAGCTGGCCAGCGAGTTTATTTTTGTTGCCGCAACCCTAATGCGCATTAAGGCAAAAATGTTGCTGCCGCGATATGATACCGAAGACGGAGAGAGCGAGATAGATCAAAAAGACGAGTTGATTCGCCGGCTGATAGAATATAAAAAGTTTAAAGAGGTGTGTGAAGAACTACGCCCGATGGAAGATGATCGCTTTAAACAGGAGCGCCGCGGCAATATTCAGTTCGACATAGCGCAAACCGAGGCAGCAAAAGTGCCAGGTGAAGAACTGGCTGACCTCAGTTTATATAAGCTGATGATGGTTTACTCGCGATTAATGCGTAACTACCAAAACCGCGCTCAGCAAGTAACGCATACCGTAGTGCAGTATCCATACACCATTGAAGCGCAAAAAAAGGCGATAGACAACCTGCTGCGCATAAACAATAAGCTTGATTTTAAAACAATAGCAGGCAACTCAGAAAACAAAGTGCACTTTGTATATAACTTCTTAGCGGTACTAGAGATGCTGCAGCAGGAGCTACTGGATATACAGATAGGTTTGGGCTACAACAACTTTTGGGTATCGGCAAAGGTGACGGGTAGTTAGCGATATTTATTTGTCGTTCTTAGTTAAAAAATAGAGGCGTCTGAGGGTGCAACGACAAAAGAGCGGGCGGTGTCATGGTGAGCTTGTCGAACCACGGTGCGTGAAGGCCTTTCCCCGCGCACCCTTCGACAGGCTCAGGATGACACCTCACGCGCAATTACAAATAATTTCTTTACACACCAAACTGCTGCAAATGATGGTCAAGATGTTTGTAAAACAAAACATTCCATTCATCAGCAGTCAATTTGCCAAAGGATAGGGATTCTTTACCTTCAAAATGATTTTTACCTAGCATCATGGTATGATCGATGTAATCCAGTAGTATTTGCTTCTCCTTCTCAAAATTCCGCTCATCTGTTATTAAAAAGGCCTTGGCAGTAGGAGTGTTGTGTTTATAGGGTTTGGGCCCTACCACCACATTTTTAACCAACGCTTTTAAAATAAATCGCATAAAAGCATTTGGCCTGGGGTGTTTATCAGTGTAGGCCATTTCATAGCTAACATTGGTATGTGCCAGCATTTGGCTAACATTCATTTTGCCCCATAACGGGCTGGTTTGCGGCGTTAATTTGTCAATACGCTCCTTTAGCCCGGCAACGTCTGCGTTGTTAAAAACACTTTTAATCATGATGAGAGGGTTTGTTCAAATATAGCATTTAGGTCTATATCATTTCTATCCATTTTGTCCAATCAAACTTTTCCAACGGGCAGCTCGAAATAAAATTTAGCCCCTTCGCCTGGCTTACTTTTAACGCCAATGCTACCTCCCTGAGCTATAATAAACTCTTTAGATATGGCCAAACCCAGGCCGCTGCCTGTTTTATTCTGTCCATCCGCAGGTATCTGGAAATAGCGGTCAAATAAACGTTTCTGGTATTTCTCCTCAATGCCTTTGCCTTTATCAGCAACAGAAAATTCAAGGTTATTGTTATGCGCTATAACCTGTACAGTAACCGCCGACCCAGATGGCGCATACCTTACGGCATTAAGTAAAAAGTTAATGAGCACCCAGGCTGTTTTCTCTACATCGGCGTATACAGCAGGCAGTTTTTCTTCTGTAATTTGATCAATAAGTACCTGTTTGCGTTCGGCATCTTGCCTAACCGCATTAATGGCGTAGGTTACTATTGTATTAGCATCGGCCTGCACAAAATTTAGGCGTAGATTGCCGGTTTCAACCTGCGCCATATCCAGTAACTCAAAAGTTATTTTTAACAGGCGCTCGGCATCATCGGTCATATTTATTGCCAGTTGGTGCTGCTCTGCATTTAAATGGCCCACCCGTTGGTCTGCAAGCAGCTTCAGACTCATTTTTATTGAGGATATGGGCGTTTTTAACTCATGCGATATTGTTGCTATAAAATTTGTTTTAGCGGCATCCTGCTCTTTAAACTCAGTTATGTTGCGCAATAAATAAACTTTACCAGCAGGCATTTGCGTTTTATTAATAACCTGGGTATGATCATCATAATTAACCGGCACAAAGATCTCGCGGGTCTCAATTTGAAAATGAAGTTCTTTATCGTTTCGGGTTATCTTTATCAACCTGTTCGGTTCATCGCTGCCAAACACAAGGGCAAGCAGCTCGTTGTTAGCGGCGATTTGGGCAGTTGACAGGCCTGTTATATTTTTATGTTCAACATTAAAAAGCTTTTTTGCCGCAGTGTTAATAAAAAGCAGTTCGCCGCCATCGCTCACACCAATTATCGCATCGCGCATTTGCTCAACAATTGTTTCTATGCGTAAATTCTGCGATTTGATCTTTGTTATATTATTGCTTTCCCATTCATGTAACCTCAGGGCCATCTCATTAAAAGCATGGGCCACCTCGGCAAACTCATCATTAGTTTTAAACTCAATACGCTGCTTGTAGTTTTTTCGACCCACCTCGCGTATACCTCCCAGCAGCACATTAAGCGGGTTTGCAACGTAACCCGGAAAGTTTACAAAAAAGCTAAACAACACCAAAAAGGTAAATCCTGCAACCAGGCCCAGAAAAAGCGTGGCCTCGTCTTTTGTTTTCTGTGCGATTTGATTTTTATGCATTATCGCGTTCATGTTAACCGTTTCTATCAATTGCAAATGCTGCCGTAAACGCGACACACCAGCCGATTCTATCCCTGATGAAAGCCTAACGCGCTGTACATCATTAAAAGCTTTGCTAAGCTGCGCCACGGCTTCTTGCTCTGTGGGTTCGGTAATGTTCTGTTGTTCTTTTTTAAGAAGATGGCTGAATACGGCAGCTTTGTGTTTATTGAGCGGCAAGGTATTATTGTCTATAATTGCCCGCATTCCGCTTACATAATCCAGTGATTTGTAATTATCTTTCAGAATTAACTCTGTACTGTTTGCTATTCTGCTGATGCTGTACAAAGCAGCAGTGCCAAATAATAGCACCACAATAAAAAGGAATCCAAACCCCAACCTGAGCTTATTTTTAACTTTCATAACCAATAGTAAATATCGTGCTAAAACTGATTAAAAAAGCAAGCACCCTTTAAACGGGCACCTTTTTAAGCGAAACGTTTTTTATGGCGAAATAGCTATTGAGGATAAAGCCAACTTTCACGCTGAATTTGTTGGCATAAGACAGGGATTTCTCCAGAATGACGAACTGAAAATCTGCGACCAGATTGGAAGGATGCAAATTAACCAAGTTTATACTCGTCGAGCTTACGGTATAGCGTAGTGAGGCCAATACCTAGCAAACGCGCGGTTTCTGTTTTGTTACCGTTGGTATGGCTCAGGATCTTTTTGATGTGCAATTTTTCAACACCTGCCAAATCAACAGGTTGTTCTTGGGCAGAGTCGGTAAAATTCGCCGGCAAAAGCGCCGCTGACAAATTATCAGATTCAGCAAGTATAACAACGCGCTCCATTACGTTTTTGAGTTCGCGTATGTTGCCTTTCCACGGGTTGGTGGTTATTAGTTTAACAAAGCCAGCATCCATTTTAATTGCCGGCTTGCCCATTTTTAAAGAGAACTCTTTAAGATAATACTCAGCTAAAAGTAACACGTCTGTTTTCCTGTCGCGCAGCGGCGGCAGCGGAATGGTGAACACAGACAGCCGGTAAAAAAGGTCCATCCGGAAATTGCCTGCTTCAGCCTCTTTTAGCAGATCGCGGTTGGTAGCAGCAATAATGCGGATGTTAACTTTGGTAGTTTGCGTATCTCCTAATTTTATAAAGCTTTTATTCTCAATAAGCCGTAGTAACCTGGCTTGCATATCCGGCTTTATCTCGCCCACCTCATCTAAAAACAATGTGCCGTTGTGCGCCTCTTCTGCCAGCCCTTTTTTGTCTTTAAGCGCGCCGGTAAAAGCGCCAACCTTGTACCCAAATAACTCACTCTCCAGCAAATCTCCGCTAAAGCTGCTGCAATTTATGGCTACAAATGGCTTTGAGCTGCGGTCGCTTCCGTAATGAATTGCTGATGCAAAAACCTCTTTTCCTGTGCCGGTTTCGCCGGTCAGCAAAACGGTGGTATCGGTAGCGGCCACCTTCCTGGCCAGCGCTATGGCGTTGGTAATAGCCGGCGATGTGCCAATTATATCATCAAAGCTGATGTTATTCTTTTCTTTCTGTTTTAAAAGTGCCGCATTATACTGAATGGTTGCTTTTTCAAAAGCCTGGCTAACCAGCGGTATTATTTTATCATTATCATCACCTTTGGTAATGTAATTGAAAGCACCGTTCTGAATAGCTTTTACCCCATCGGCAATGGTGCCGTAAGCGGTTAGGTTGATAACCTCAACAAATGATTTTATTTGTTTAATTGCCCTTACCAGTTCAACGCCATTGGCATCTGGCAATTTTACATCGCTTATAACCAATATAACATCTTCATGGTGCAAAATGCTCAGCCCCTGTTTGGCGGTAAAAGCCTGTAGAATATTAAAACCCTCTAAACTTAAAATGCGCGATAAAAGATCATTGAGCTTTTTCTCATCATCAATTATCAAAACAGCGGGTTTGGACGGCAGCTTTTTTATTTCCACAGATCAAAATTAAGATGATATTATGATGAATGTGACATTACCGCCATTTATTTCGTCATGTATTATAATATTCTACATCAACTTAGGTTATAAACACACTAAATCATCACAATGAAAACACCAAGCGTTAAATTTTTGATCTGTTTGGTTCTAATATTCGCCCCCTGTTTTTTAAAAGCGCAGGTTAAAATAAAAGGGCAGATAATTGATTCAGCATCTAAAGCTACCATCCCATTTGCGACTATCGGCGTTAAAAACAGAATTATCGGAACGGTGGCCGACTCAACTGGCAAGTTTCAATTGCAATTCTCTGCAGACAGCGTGGGCTCCGGTAACCCTATTATTGTAAGCTGCATTGGTTATACATCTTTTGAAATAGATTACAAAAAAGTTAACAATGAACGGCTAACCATCGCTTTATCGCCAACTAGTATCAATCTGAATCAGGTATCCGTTAAGCCTGTAAAGTTTAAATTAAAAACCTTTGGCCGAACCGGAAGCTCAGCTTTTATGAGCACAAAAATGATATCTGAACATAACCACACGAGCGACGAACTAGGCAAAGAAATAGGAACGGTGATTGACATTGACAAAAATTGCAGGCTTACGGCATTTAACATGTATGTTATATTCAACCATTTTGATAATGTAAAATTCAGACTGAATATTTACAGCGTAAAAAATGGTTTGCCCGATACATTAATTATTAAAGACAATATATTACTGGATGTTGGCCATGTGCGGCAAAAATGGATAAACGTTGATCTTGCCAAATATCAGATCTATTTGGAAGGGTATAAAGAAGTAGCTGTGGCTGTTCAATGGTTAAAAAGTAATGTGGCAGATGATCCTCAAAAATCATTCAATATTGCAGCGGTCCCCGCTATCGGGCATCACATATTGTTCAGAGACAAGAGCCAGTCGGCTTGGTTGAAAGTCGGCGGTAATTTAAGTATGTATTTTAACGCCGAGGTTTATAAGCATTAGCGTACTATCTGGCTTTTATCCCAAAAATATCCTTCAGCGCTTTTTTTGCCGCATTATAACCGCACATGCCATGCACACCACCGCCGGGCGGGGTTGAAGATGAGCAGATGTAAAGCCCTTTTGCTGATGTGCTATAAGGCGACCAACGCAAGGCCGGCCTGGTAAATAGCTGTTTTATATCCTGTACACCGCCGTTAATATCGCCACCAATGTAATTAGGGTTGTGCTCCTGCATTTGCGCAGTATTCATGGTGTGGCGGGCAAGTATCAGGTCTTTAAAACCCGGTGCAAAGCGCTCCACCTGGTTTTCAATAGCGGCTGTCATGTTTGCAACAGATCCGTTTGGTACATGGCAGTAAGCCCAGCCGGTGTGCAATCCTTTTGGTGCACGGCTATGGTCAAACAAACTTTGCTGGGCAAATAACACAAATGGTTTTTTAGGCATTACGCCTTTACTCACAGAAAGTTCGCCCTCGGCTATCTCATTAAAAGTACCACCTAAGTGCACGGTTCCTGCTCCATGGCAAAACTCGTTAATAAAAGGAGTAGGGCCATCCAGCGCCCAGTCAACTTTAAAAACGCCCATGCCGTAGCGGTAACGGTTAAGCTGCCATTTGTAAATTGATGAAAACTTATGCCCCGCAATTTGAAGCAATTGTTTAGGCGTAACATCAAACAAAACCGCGTGCGCTGACGGTAATTGCGATAATGAACTGACGTAAGTATTGGTTTGAATAGTACCGCCAATGGATATAAAATACGACCCCAATGCCGCCGCGATAGCTGCCGAACCGCCTTTTGCCACCGGCCAGCCTTTAAGGTGCGCCGCAGTCATCAACACCATTCCTATGGCCGCGGTAGACCGGTCACCAAGGGGTTGCATGCTGTGCGCGGCCATGCCACCAAACAGTGCTCTAGCGCGTTCGGTTTTGAAAACGTTGCTTATTTTATCCGCGCTTTGCAGGCCTTTTAATCCGAAATCCAACATCGCGCCGGGATTCTTCGGGAAATGCAACGGACCTAACACATCGTTCTCAATAAGCGGCCAGCTTTTAACCAACGGAGCAATAAGATCTGTATAAGCCTTTTCATCCCCCGGTAAATATTTGGCAGTTGTTTGTATGGAGGAATGCAGCACACCCGCGCTGCCATCATCTAAAGGGTGCGCGCATGCTACAGCAGGATGAATATATTCCAACCCATGATCTGATAGCGGCAGATTTCTGAAAAATGGCGAATTAATAGCCATAGGATGAATGGCCGAACAAACATCATGTTTAAAACCGGGCAGGGTAAGCTCCTGCGTAGCCAGTCCGCCGCCGATGTTAGCCTTACCCTCAACAATCAAAACCGAAAGACCATTAAGCTGCATCAATATGGCAGCTGCCAGGCCGTTTGGTCCTGAGCCAACTATAATAGCATCATAATCACGTTGGGGAAGATTGGTAAAATCAGACATGCGGGTATTATCTCGGCTTAAAACATATTTAGTAAATGCTAAACAATTATAAGATGAAAAGTTTGAAAGAAAAAGTGGGGGATACTACGGCTGTATCAATCGACCATAAAGGATAATATCGAATAATGAATTCCGAATATCGAATAATGAAGTTAAACTTTCGGTGTTCGATATTCGAAATTCATTATTTGATATTAATTAGACTGATGAAATAATTAGGCAAAAGTATTTAGCTTTTACCCCAGCGCCGCTGCAAAATCAGCTATCAGATCATCCTGATCTTCAATACCTATTGACAGGCGGATCATATTATCTGATATACCCATTTCGGCACGTTTTTCGGCGCCTAGCTCGTTAAAAATGGTGTGAGCCACGGGGATAGACAGCGTACGCGTATCGCCCAGGTTGCTTGATTTTACCACCAGTTGCAGCTTGTTTAAAAACGCGAAGCAATCCATGCTTTCCACCAGCTCAATGCTCAGTAAAGTACCATAGCCTTTAAAAAGTTTTTTTGCCAGCTGATGCTGCGGATGGTTCTCTAAACCCGGATAAAATACTTTTTTAATGTTAGGATGCGCTTCAAAGTAATTTGCCAGTGCCATGGCGTTAGCAGTTGAACGGTCCATACGCAGGGCCAGTGTTTCTGCACCTATTGATATATAGTGTGCCGCTTCGGGGGCCATGGTACCGCCAGCGTCTCGCAAACCTTTTTTTCTGATCTGGGTGATGCCCCATTTCTTTACGTCGCCTTTTTTGTATACGTCGTAAATGTTAGGATACGTGCCCCAATCAAATATGCCGGTATCAGTCACACAGCCACCCAGCGCATTGCCGTGGCCGCCTATGTTTTTGGTTAAGGAGTTGGCTACCAAACCTGCTTTAACATTTACAGGGTTAAAAAGGTAGGGGGTTGTCATGGTGTTATCAACCATGTATAATATGCCTTTTTGCTCGCATAGGTTGCCTATGGCTTCCAGATCTGCTACCTGCGTGGCCGGGTTGGCAATGGTCTCTACAAACACCATGCGGGTGTTGGGTTTCAATGCACTCTCCACATTAGCAACGGCGGTGGCATCAACAAAAGTAATGTCCAGCCCCATATCCATGTAGGTTTGAAAAACGCTGCGGGTATTGCCAAACAGGTAAGAACTGGCCACAATATGGTCGCCATGTTTTATGAGGGCCAGTACGCTTGAGGCTATAGCCGCCATCCCTGTAGCAAAACCAACAGAAGCTAAACCGTTTTCCATTTGCGTTACCTTATGCTCTAACGCGCTAACGGTAGGACTGCCCTGGCGTGAGTAAGCATAACCGCTTGTTTTGTTCTGAAACACATCTACCAGGTCCTGCACATCATCATAACCAAACGTTACAGAGGTGTGTATGGGTTTATGTAAAGCGCCATGTTCTGGTTTTTGTAAACGATCTGCGTGCAGCAGGGTGGTGGTAAAGCCTTTTTTTGTTGTCATTGTCTTGTTCGGTATCACGATATCAGACTGCGAACTTAGGGGTTTTTGCTGTAATTTTTAAATGATGCGTAACCTTATGACTTATGCAAAGCATTTTTTGATTCCGGCGATTGTTTTTAGGATTTCTGAGGGTACTGTTTTTTGCATCATGTTACACAAAGCTGTCCCAAAAAAAGGGAAAAATATTTTTTGGGACACTAATGATTATTTTGCAAATTATTTATAATCAGCTATTTATATCGTTATGTATTATTAATAAATGGGACAACTTTTAAGTCAGTGAGATTAACTGTAAAAATCTTCTAAATGATTTATAATCAATTAATTGAAAATAGCAAAAACATCGCAATTTTTAGGGCGCACCTGGGACACCTTTCAATACACTAAGCAAAAATAGACATAGACAGGTCGTTTAATATTCTCCGTTATACAAGCTACCCGTTTTATAACTACCCCTGACAATCGATTTCAAAAAATTATTTATTTTCGCTGTATGTCTGTTTACACTATTCCGCTTAAGTACCGGAAGATGGAGAATCTTCATATCGTTTTCTGGATATTTAAGGATATCGGTTGGTGCCTTATCTGGAAACCGCTGGGCATTGTAATGATCTTCCCCACGTTGATCATCTCCATAATAATTGCCTGGCGCACCCGCCACATGATGGCCGAGCTGACGCATAACCTGGCTATAACCTTATGGATTTTGGCCAATTCCTACTGGATGTCTACCGAGTTTTTGGGGATAGATGCCATTCAGGTTTTTAGCACTATAACATATAAACAGCTCGCGTTGATCCCGTTTTTATCGGGTGTGGCCTGTTTGGCTTATTACTATATTTTCTGGGCACCGCGTCATCCTGAAAATGTGGAACTTTATGATCTGGGTAATGATGTTGCTATAACTAACCCACCTTTGGTGGGGAGAGAAGAGCAAGAGCGCCGGTCATCCTGAGTTATAAAATCCGCGGCCTCTAAGGGTGGAATGACAAATTCCGGTGTTTAATTTATTATCATTGCGAGGTACGAAGCAATCGCGAACTTTGTATGGCGGACTTTTCTCCGTGCGATTGCTTCGTACCTCGCAATGACAACTTATATTTATGTCATGGGTAGCTTGTCGAAGGACGCGCGGGGAGGCCTTTACGCGCCATGGTTCGACAGGCTCACCATGCAATGTCATTAAGTTAAGAAACTCCGTTAGGAGTTAAAGGTCGGTAGAAAATAAAAAATGAGGAAAGTCGTGCCGTAGGTACGCAACTCAAGTGGCATACCTACGGCATGCTGTATATTTTTATTGTATTTGCTACCGACCTTTTGCATCTACGATGCATACCTTTCGACAATTTCTTAACTTAATGACATTGCTCA
>Ga0247817_10000529_pt1 | contig 21095 bp, 12 predicted proteins | sample UWRJL212509R1_FD_178010 | JGI IMG/M metagenome (GOLD analysis project Ga0247817, IMG submission 178010) | Plant litter microbial communities from Arlington Agricultural Research Station in Wisconsin, United States - UWRJ-L212-509R-1 | ecosystem: Environmental > Terrestrial > Plant litter >...
CAGTTTTTAGAATACACTGCTTTTATAGAACCTCTTGAAGCTGCCGATTCTGATGTGATAGAAACAAAACCAACACCATTTCCTCCAAAACGCTCTTGATAATTATTTCGAACGTCCTGAACAATTAAATCCCCATCTGTCATGGAATCGCCATAGTATGCAATTCTCACTTTAGACTGCGGATTGTTTTCAAGCTGATATAATTTGTCGTAAAACGAAATCAAATATTGAAATCCTTTGTAGTCATCAAAAACTTCAGCAGGAAATTCTATACCTTCAGTAGCATTAAAAGTAATTTTGCCTTGCGTAAGTTTTTGTTCTTTTCTTAAAATACTATCGTTTTTCTCAGATAAAGAATCTTTGGCGACAGACTCTAAAAGCAAACTATCAATAAGTACGTTTTTAGAATTTACCTGGCTGTCCGAAAAAATTTTGTCTGGCAGGATTTGTTTAAATCCAACGAACGCTATAAATGCTAATGCTACAATGGCAAAAGACTGAAAAAAATAAGATTTTGTATTCACTCGTAAATATAAATTTTTAAACAATGGATTATAAAAAAGTTATCTCCATTTAAAATTCCTGTTAATTCCCTATGAAAAAAACATTTGCAAAGATAGGATTAAACGTTTATTTATAAATGTTTTTACTAATTAAAAATAAAACAAAAAAAGAGGCTAGAAAAATCTAGCCTCTTTCAAAAAAAAATAAAAAAAACAAAGCTAATGATTAACTAAATTTTAAAGCGGTATTATTATAAAATACTAGTTTTCAGAGCTTAAATTTAAAGGTGATTTTGAGTTTAATTAAAACAAATTTCACCTTAGATTAGCGTAAAAACTATTCTTATTATTTTTAATGTATTCCTAGTATTATTATTTCAGGATAGCGTATTCAAGAGTAACATTTCCTCTCTCACCTGCTTCGTTCAACATAGTCAAGAATTTCACTTTGTAATAGTTACCAGCTGCATCTTTTACTACATAAAAACGATCAGTTCTGATACTTGGTAAAGTACCTGGACCTCCACCATTTCTCCAATTTGCTCCAATTATTCTTTGATCTGTTGCTGAAGCTGCCAATTTTGTATCATCCACATTTGCTTTAGTAAAATCAGCATAAGCAATTCCTGCTGCAACTAAAACCTGATACACTTGCGCTCCACCTCTTGAATTTGTAGAAATGAAATCAGAATACCCATAACTTACTTCTCCAGAACCCATATTTACATAATTTGTAAACACTGTAAAGTTTAAATCCCATTTATCTTTTTGTGGTTCAACTGAAACTGTATTTCCAGAAGCTAAACTGAAATATGTAAAATTGAAAGCTGCATCTTTAGCAATTTTCTTTTCTGTAAAAATTGCAGAATCCAAATCAGCGTATTGAATCTTATATCCTGTACCATCTCTTAAAATTCTAACTTTTTTCCATCCTCTAGACGTTCCGTCTACTTCAACACTACCTTTATTTGGTACAACTGTTGAAACTGAAGATCCCATATTTACTAAATACACCATGTTTTCAGCATCCGTAGCAGAAATTTCAGCAATAGCTGTTCCAACTCCGGCACCAGCACCCGCTAAAATACCTGTTGGGTTGTCAACATATCCATTAGCAGCTAGAGTTGTTCCTGCACCAACTGTTACATCAGTATCAATTTGTTGTGGTAAAGTAATATCAGCCGTTTCTAATTTTTTAACCGCCATTTTTACTGATCCATTTATTATTACTCTAAAAGCATCTCCTGTAGCAAAACCAAAGTCCCAAGCTGTTCTGTTTATAGCCGTTGTTGCACCTGAACTTAAGTCAAGATAAAGTTGGTTTGGCTGGTTTGGACCACCAACGCTAGCAGCTAGTATACTTCCTAATGAAGCTGTCTGATTAAAATTAACCTGAATTGATTTATTCAATCCAACTACAGTACCATTTGAAGAACTACTGAAAGTAAAAACAACATTTTTTACTTCTCCTTCAATAGCTTCTTTTAGTTTTTTAAATGTAAAAGTTGCTCCGACAGCTCCTTTTTCGAAAGGAACGACAACTGTTGTTCCGGTTGCTGCCGGTACAGTAGAAAAATCTGTTCCGCTCACTACTCCAGTTTCAGCAAAAGAAATAGTCAGTGTTCCTGCTTCTGCAGCCGGTACAGCAAATTTCAATTCTATAGGAGTGTCTGCCGCAGTTAAATTTAATGAAGCCGCTGTAAAAGTAACTGCATTTGCCTCAACTGTAGGATTATCATCACTTGAACATGCTGCAAGTGACAGTAAGGCGATTGATAAAAATAAAAGTTTTTTCATTGAATTATGGTTTTAAATTAAAGATTAAGGTTGTATGCTAATTTTAAGAAATACGAACGTCCATACGCCAGCATGACTTCTCCAGGAGCAGCATGACCGGCCGCCTGATTTGTATTACTTTGATTAACATTGGTGATATTAAAAAGGTTTCGGGCTCCCATTGTTACTTCAAACTGATCTTTGAAGAAGTTTTTTCTAACAGAAGCATCCAACCAGTTGCTCGGATCGATTTCAGACAAAATAAAAGAGGATGTACCTTCTACAAATCGCTGCATTTTTCCGTTGTATTTATAGTATCCTGAGAAAACGGTTTTCCATTTTGGAATGGAATACGAGAAGCTTGCATTTAAATTGAAGGAATACAGAAATTTATCATCTGATGTAAATACCTTGTTTTCTATTTTCTGCGAAATTCCAATGAAGGCAGCTCCGGCGTTAAAAGTCCAATTGTCTTTGCGAAATTGATTGGTAACAGAGAAATTCCAAACCTTGTATTTACTAATATTGATGTATTGATACTCCGGATTTCCGGTATCAGGATTGAATCCTGTTAATGCCATATCAATTCGGTCGTTTACATCTAAATAACTTCCTGCTAAAGTATTTGCCATTTGCAAACCTGAAGAAAATGTAGTCGACTTCTTTATACTGGTTTCATACGATGTACTGGTTTCCGGAATAAGATTTTCATTACCAATAAAAAAGTGTCCGTCAAAAATAAGTTTAGAATATAGTTCCTCAAAACTAGGTGTACGAAAACTATCACCGTAAGAAGCACGAGCTTCGATTCCCTTATCAAATAAATATCTCAAACCAACTGATGATGCATATTGATCTTTGAACTTGGATTGGGCAGAATATCGTAATCCGGGTCTAATAGAAAACTTTTCGGTCGCCATAATTTCTGAAGAAGCAAAAAAGTCGTAGTTCTCTATCGTTTTTCGGATAGGTACAAAAATGTTACTAGCTTCCTGAACTAGTGAAAATCCGCGATTGTTTACAAATTCATATCCTAATTGGAGATCAACCGTTTTATCTGAAAAAAAGTTGCTAAGCGTTCCTGTAGAATACAGCACTTCCATTGACTGATCTTTTGCAGTAACATTTCGTTCTTCTTTTTTGTTAGCAAAAAGATATCTGAAATTCTCCTCTTCTCTTTGTTGTTTTTGATGCGAAAGTGAAACGTTGTAATTTAACTTAGAAAACATTTTACCGTTTGCATTCAGGTTATGAAAATATCTATTCGAAAAATATCTCTTATCATCAGCATAACGGTACGAGCCTGTAACATCATTAAATCCAGATTGTACTGTACTGTTATAGTAATCTACATCTTCATCTAAAAATTCGAATTTATAGAAGAATCTAAAATTTTCTTTACTATAAGAAATCAAAGCCGTACCGTTTAATTGCTCTTTTGGCAACCATCTATAGCCACGTGTTGTGTCATTTTCATCATATTCAGGTCCGTTCTTATCATTTAGATACCCTTGAAAATCATTTCGATTTGCTCCAAACGAAACAAACCAATTATCAGCGAATTTATGAGATACTTTCAGAGACTGAATATGACGTCCCTCTTCAAAAAGAGAATATTCCTTACTTACCGTTTCTTCCTGAACATAAGCGTTTATATTCCATTTATGCGCAGATGTTTTTTTTGTAATAATGTTTAAAACACCGCTAACAGCATTGGCGCCGTATACTACACCCATCGAACCTTCTACAATTTCGATATGATCTACATCATTAAGGTTTATTTGAGACAAATCTGTATTGTTCCCTAATCCTGCTTCATTCACTAATGGAATATTATCAACCAAAATTTTAAAGTATTGTGCATCTAAACCAAATAATGATACCGTCGATCTTCCGCTGGTGCTGCTTGGTCTTACTGTAATATTTAAATATTGGTTTAAAACATCTGATAGATTATTTGCCGCTAAATTTTGTATATCCTTGCTGGAGATGATTCGAACATTGAAAACCGATTTCTTTATAGATTGCGGTTCGAACTGTCCCGTAACCACTACCTCAGAAAGTCTGTTTACCGTTGCTGTATCTTTTACCTGCGCAAAAGAAATCTGACCTAAAAGAAAAGCTATAAAGAGAGTAATTTTTAGTTTCATTATTTTTATTCATTCTTAATAATGAAGCAAATATATAACTATTTTTATTTATTCTAAATAAAGTTTATATATTTGACAAAAATTATAAAAACATAAAGAACTAAACTTATGATTACAAAAAGACTTTACATTTCAGCAGTTATGGCTTTGACTTGTAGCTTCGGTTTCAGTCAGGATAAAAAACAGCAGGATATCAAATCAATCAAATCGATGTGTGGTTGTTACGAAGTAAAATTTAATTTTACTGAAACATTTCAGTATCCTAAAGACTCTCTTACTTACAAACCTTCTAAAACAAAACATGATTATGGTTTAGAATGGGTTGAACTAGTAGAAGACACTCCTAATAAAATTGTCATGCAACACTTATTGATTGTAAGTGACAAAATGATCATTAAACACTGGAGACAAGATTGGTTATATGAAAACACTGACTTGTATTCTTTCGATAAAAACACTTCCTGGAAATATAAAAAGTTAGATAAAAAAGCGGTTAAAGGACAGTGGACTCAAAAAGTATTTCAGGTAGATGACAGTCCGCGTTACGAAGGATCATCGACTTGGGTGCATGTAGATGGGGAAGATTACTGGTCTAATATAGCAGATGCTCCATTACCAAGAAGAGAGCACACAAAACGCAGCGATTACAATGTTTTAAAAAGAAGAAACATACACGAAATCACAAAAGAGGGCTGGATTCATGAGCAGGACAATGCTAAACTTATCAGAGATGATAGTGGAAAAGATGTTTTATTAGCTGAAGAAAAAGGAATGGACATTTACAAAAAAGTTCCGGACATTAAATGCATTGCTGCTCAAAACTGGTGGAAAGAAAATAATGCTATCTGGAAAAACGTTCGCGACAAATGGCAAACTGTTTTTGACAGACATAAAGACTTGAACTTAGAACCAAACATTGATAAAAAACCTCTTTTTATGTTTTTGTTTGATTTAAAACCAGATGTTTCTAAAGCTGAAACAGATGCAATTATAGACAAGTTTGTAAAATAAAATATTTGAGTTAGTTAATAAGAAAGCCGATAGTTTATAAAAAACTATCGGCTTTTTTTCATAAAAAACCATCCAGATTAATTACTTCTGGATGGTTTGCCCTTTTGTACATTTTACTAAAAGCTTACTAATTCAAAATAGATAAATATTTAAGGGATTATTGTACACATTAATTCTAAGACTTAATCTATATCCCAAAATATGTGCGTTTTAAGTTTATCACCGCCAATTGCAGCTGCCGCAGCATTGTAATTTGTGGCATTAAGTGTTTGTTCTCTAATTGGATACGTCATTCTTGATGGCACCTGACCTTCTGCAGCCGCATCGGCATTTGCCGGTGGTTTAATTGCTGGGAAATTAAGTCTTCTGGCAGAAGTCCATCCTTCAAATCCTCTGTTGTATAAAGCATACCAAGCCTGCTCTCCTATTTTTTGTTGCCAGGTTCCTGCTGCTGTAGCATAAGCAACAGTTGACTGTGCTAAATAAGCATCTGCCTCTACTTTATTTATTCCCCAGTCTTCCATAGATGCTTCTATTGCATTTGTGTAATGAGTTGCAGCACTTCCGTTTATTGCTACACCTCTTTCTACAGCTTCTGCCAATAAAAATTCTACTTCTGCATAATCTAAATACGTTCCTTTAAAATCAGGCTCTTGAATCTTGGCACCAATATGGGTATAATCTCCAAAACTATTTTTTTCTCCAACAACTCCCCCTTTGTAAGGCAAAACATTTCCATTGTCATCTTCTAAGTTCTGTGCAAAATACACTTTTGCTCTCGGATCATTTTTAGCCACTATTGCATTTACAAAAGTTTCTGCAGGAACAAAATCGTTTCTTCCACCATACACTAAGTCAACATAAAGGGGGTTGGTGTTGGGTACACTTTTTTGATAGCTAATTTTTGCATTATCTGCATTTGATGCAAAAACATCATTTGATGCCGAAATAATTGCAGCATCAGCAATTGCATTTTCTAATCCGGAAGCTTTTAAATTTACACCCAGTTTTAGCTTAATACTATTCGCAAATTTTACCCATTTCGTCAGATCATCTCCATAAATAACATCTGCAGATTCAAAACCAGGATATCCTACATCTATATTATTGATATCCTGATCAATGCGTACCAATAAATCTTTATAAATATCAACTGCCTTATCATATTTAGGAAGATAGTTACCTGATTCTTTAAGTGCTTCTGAATATGGAATATCACCAAAGGTATCTACAAGAATCTGAAAAGAATACACCATTAAAATATCAATCATAGCGATTTGATTCTTTTTAGCAATTGTTTTCTTTTTAAAATCGGGATCAGAAGAAATAATTTCTTCTTTTTCTATATATGATCTTGACAATGCTAAATCACTTAAACCTCCGTTATTAGATGTTCCTGCAAAATAAGCATCCCAGTGTCTGTCAGAAATTTTTCTGGACACCCATTGATAAACAGATTCATCTAAATAGGTGGTCTCTGTCCATTGTTGATTTACTAATCTAAATATGTTTTTATTTACATTTGTATTTACTACTTGTTCTGCTATCCCTTTTTCTGCGCTTGTAAACAGCGACGAAGCCGGCACAATAGATGGATTTTTTTCATCATTATTTAAATCTGATAAATCACTGCAAGAACTGAGTAATGCTGTAAGACTTAAAAAATAAATTATTTTTTTCATACTATTTTTTATTAAAATTTAAATGTTAATTTGAAACCTATGTCTCTGGTTGTAGGCAATGATCCCGTAGAATAACCTCTTGATTTATTTCCTGATGACAAACCACTTTCAGGATCTGCGTAAGGTAAATTTTTACTGATGATCCATAAATTTGAACCCAATACACTTAAAGTACCCCCATTAACAAAGGTTCCTTTGAACAGGCTTTTAGGCAGGTTGTACGAAATAGAAACTTCTCTCAGCTTTACATAAGAAGCATCATAAACAAAAGCTTTATTAGGTTGCGCTAAGTAGCCGTAATTGTTTGAATATTTTCCAGGACCTGTACTTTTTAAATTACCGTTTACGGTAGAAACTGTATTTACTGTTCCATCTGGAGCAACTCCGGCATTTACAATACCCGTTTCTCTAATAGTTCCGGCAGCAGTTTCTTTATATAATCCTGTCGCAAGACCATAATACATATCTAGTGAAAAGATATCTCCTCCTTTTTGTGTATCTATTAAGAAGCTGAATGATAGATTTTTGTACGTCAGTTTATTTCTCACTCCTCCTATCCAATCCGGATTTATATTTCCTATTGTATTATCAGATGTACCGGAAATTAAATATTTACCTGTTGTTTGATCTACTGTACGTTGTCCGTTTGTATACACATAATCAGTTCCTTTAATAGATCCATAAGCTTCACCACGACTTGTATTTATAGAGACACCACCTTGAAATGAGCCTAATTGCAAATTATCTATTCCTTCAGGAAGACCTACTACTTTGCTCTTGTTGTTTGACCAGTTTATACTTACATCCCAACTAAAATTCTCTGTTTTTATTGGAGTTCCTGTCAATTGAAGTTCTAAACCACTATTTTCAATGTTCCCACCGTTAACCCATGCATTTGTAAATCCTGATGCAGATGAAACTGCTGTAGATGCAATCTGATCTACTGTATTTGTTTTGTAATATGTAATATCAAATCCTAAACGTCTGTCAAGCGCACTTGTTTCCAAACCTACTTCAAATGACTTGGTTCTTTCTGACTTAAGATTACTGTTTTTATTTGTGTTTGGTAATGTATAAATGGGCTGATTATTAAAGTTCAAGCTTCTTGAATATGTATTTACCAGACTTAAAGGCTCTGCATCGTTACCCACCTCAGCATAGTTCATTCTAAATTTTCCTAAATTCAACCACTCTTTGTCTACTAAGTTAGAGAACAAGAAAGATCCTGAAATTGCCGGATAAGTATAAGCATTGTTTCCATTTGGAAGTGTTGACGAAACGTCTCTTCTAATCGATGCATCAACAAAATAAGTATCTTTAAATCCAATTGAACCTTGCGCATAAATACCATCTACTCCCCATGACGCTTTGTTTTCAATAGGAAAAGGCAATTCATATCTTGAATTTGACAAGGCGTAAACTCCTGGAGTAACTAAACCTCCAATAGTAGACGCTAAAACATTATCTCTTTTATTTCTTCTGCTGTTTGTACCTACAACTCCATTTAAACTAATATCATCTCCAAATTTCTTGTTGAAATTCAACATAAAATCGTAATTGATTTCCTGAAAATTAATATCATATCTTTGGTAACCAGAAGTTTCGTTAACAGGAGACAATCCAAATACAGAAGCAATAGATCCTACTGCTGCTCTTTCTTCCTGAAGTTCTTTGTATGTGTCTAGAGAAACTCTTCCTAATGCACTTAACCAGCTTGTTATTTTATAATTTAAAGAAGTATAGCTAAATAAACGTGTTCTGTTATCTGATGAGTAATTTTGATAACGTGCAAAATAGGGATTGTCCCAATAAGCAGGCTTTAACTTACTTGCATTTGGATTTGCCCAGTTCCAGGTAATATTCTGACCTTCTGATGCAAAATAATTTCTTTTTAATTCCTGTACATCAACATTGGTTTGCCACCATTGTCTAAAAGCACCTACAATATTACCGCTGTAACCAGTTGTGTTTCGTCCTACTGTATTTTGTAATGTTACTGCTGCGTATGCATTTGCAGTTAATTTCTCGTTTATCTTTTGGCTAAATCTGGCACTCAATTGATTCTTTTTCAATTCACTATTGGGTAAAATACCGGTTTGAAGTGTATTAACGTACGACAGCGCAAGACTTGATTTTTCTGTCGATTTTTCTAATGATAAACTGTTTATATTCGATTTGGATGTATTGAAAAAGGTAACGGGTCCATTTGCAGAAGCGCTCCAAGGCGTAGCTTGTCCAAAGTTTTTTGAATAAGGACTAAAAGCATCCCACTGATAAACCATTCTGCCGTCGAAAGCATCACCATAAGAGGCATCATTTGAGGTATCAACGGTTGGGATAGCATTATTATTTAGGAAAGAACTTCCAAAACCATAACCTGCTCCGTATTTATCCTGATATTTAGGAAAGGTCGATTTATCGATTGTTCCTACTGTAAAGCCACTCGAAAAAGTAAAACCTACTTTATCATCTCCTTTTTTTCCTTTTTTGGTCGTAATCATTACTACTCCATTGGCTGCTCTTGAACCGTACAAAGCGGTAGCTGCAGCTCCTTTTAAAATATTTAAGCTTTCGATATCTTCCTGATTAATATCTGAAACGCTGTTTCCGTAATCGTATCCTTTTCCTCCTGATGCCTGATTCGCTCCATTAGAATTAGAATTATCTACCGGCACACCATCAATTACCCAAAGTGCCTGATTGTTTCCTGTTAGCGATTTGTTACCACGAATTACAACGTTGGTAGAACCTCCAAAGTTGGTATTTCTTGAAACCTCAACTCCTGCTGCTTTACCAGCCAAAAGATTCGCAACGTTTGCATTTCCGGCTCCACCATCTACTAAATCCTTTCCTGCTATTTGTTGCGATGCATATCCTAATGATTTCTTTTCTCTTTTAACACCTAATGCTGTAGTTACTACTACACTTTCAAGCTCCTGCGCATCTGCCAAAAGCTTTACATCTATTACTGATGAAGTGGCTGGAAATTCTTGTGTTTTCATTCCGATATAACTAAATACCAAGACTTGATTTGAGGAAGCTGTAATAACATACTTACCATCAAAATCTGTTTGTGCTCCAATATTGGTGCCTTTAATCAAGACACTCGCTCCTGGTAAACCCAATCCGTCGCTGTCTGAAATTGTTCCTGTAATTTTTTTTCCTTGCGCAAAAGTAAATTGCGAAGCAAGTACAAAAAAGAGCATTACAACTACTTTTAATTTTTGTTTCATTTTTAGTTTAGTTTTAATTATTGACTGCATTCACTAATCAAAATGATATTCCAATAAGAATCAAAACTATTGTATACAAGAACATAGAAATATCACCTTCTACTAAAATAGAAGGCAAAGTTTTTAAGAAATTTTAATCTGAAAGTATTTTGAAAAGGAAAACGCCAATAATTCTTTTCAAAATTTATTTTCTCAAAGAAGTAATACCACCTAAACAAATAATAGATAATTCGATTACTCTTTAAAAAATTAAAGATTTAAAATAGTTATAAAATCCCCAATTAAGGAATATCATAAAGATCAGTAAAGCAGGAAAAATGTTTTGGAATTGTTTAAATGATACCTACTTCATTTTTTGATGTAAACATCTTTTTCTGAAGAGAGTTTTTTCTTATATAACTTAAACAACGAGCGAAAATTAATTCAATTATTTTTATTAACCAAATATTAGCAAAAAGTATGTCTTATGTTGTTATTTGACCCCAAAAACAAAATTTATTGTAGCAAAAACTACAAAAATTGTTAAAGAGTTACTAATCATAATAAACAAAAAAAAGTCGATAGCTTTTTACAACTATCGACTTTTCTGTTATTATAGATTTGATTTTCTAACTGTCTTCTACATTCTTTCAGGAACTTCAATTCCTAATAAAGTAAATGCAGCTCTTATAACTTCAGCTACTTTTTGAGAGAGCTGTACTCTGAATACCTTTTTAGTTAAATCTACTTCTCCTAATATATGTACGGATTGATAGAATGAATTGTACTCTTTTACCAAATCATAGGTATAATTAGCGATCAAAGCGGGACTATGATTTTGAGCTGCATTCTGAATTACCTCAGGAAAAAGCTCTATTTGCTTAACCAGCTCTTTTTCTTTTTCGTGTAATTCTGTTGTATTGGTCTTAGCGGCAAAGTCAAAATCAGCTTTACGAATGATCGACTGAATTCTCGCGTAAGTATATTGTATAAACGGACCTGTGTTTCCTGCAAAATCAACTGATTCTTCCGGATTAAATAAAATTCGTTTTTTAGGATCGACTTTTAAGATGTAATATTTCAAAGCTCCTAAACCTATTGTTTGGTACAACTTTGCCTTTTCTTCGTCAGAATAACTATCCAGTTTTCCTAAATCTTCTGAAATTTGTTTAGCAGTTGCTGTCATATCCTGCATTAAATCATCGGCATCTACAACCGTTCCTTCACGGCTTTTCATTTTTCCCGAAGGTAAATCAACCATTCCGTAGGACAAATGATAAAGACTTGAAGCCCAATCAAAACCTAATTTTTTAAGAATTAGAAACAATACTTTAAAGTGATAGTCTTGTTCGTTACCAACAGTATAAACCATTCCTCCAACATCTGGCATATCTTTTACACGCTGAATAGCTGTTCCGATGTCTTGCGTCATATACACCGCTGTTCCGTCAGAACGTAAAACAATTTTACGGTCTAAACCTTCATCGGTTAAATCAATCCAGACAGAACCGTCCGGATCTTTTTCGAACACACCTTTATCTAAACCAACCTGAACGACATCTTTACCTAATAAATAGGTATTGCTCTCGTAATAATAACGGTCAAAGTTAACACCCAGATTACTATACGTTGTAGCAAAACCGTCGTAAACCCATTGATTCATTTTTTTCCAAAGTGCAATAACCTGATCATCGCCTGCTTCCCATTTTTTTAGCATTTCTTGTGCTTCAATAATAATTGGAGCCTGCTTTTTTGCTTCTTCTTCGGTTTTTCCTGTTTCAATTAGTTGATTAATTTCGGCTTTATAGGCTTTATCAAACTCAACATAATATTTACCAACTAATTTATCTCCTTTTAAATTTGAACTTTCCGGTGTTTCGTTATTTCCAAATTTTTCCCAAGCCAGCATTGACTTACAGATATGAATACCACGATCGTTAATGATTTGTGTTTTGTAGACTTTTTTACCGGAAGCTTTAATAATTTCAGCCACTGAATATCCTAACAAATTGTTACGAACGTGACCTAAGTGCAATGGTTTATTGGTATTTGGCGAAGAATATTCTACCATAATGGCCTTGTCCTCCGGATTTGGTGTTACGTATCCAAATTTAGTATTGTCTTTTATTTCATTAAAGAAATTTAAATAATAACTATCTGCGATTACGATATTTAAAAATCCTGAAACCACGTTAAAGCGTGCTACTTCAGATACGTTTTCAACAAGATAGTTCCCTATTTTATTTCCTAATTCGACAGGATTGCTTTTGATAACTTTCAATAAAGGAAAGATTACCATTGTAATATCGCCTTCAAACTCTTTTCGGGTAGTTTGAAATTCGATTTTATCAACAGTAACATCAAATAATGCCTGTATTGCATTTTGTATAGAAGGAGTAAGAATTTGTGATAATGACATGTAAACTTATTTTAAAGTGAGCAAATATACTGCTTATTCATCAATTACAGAAAATGAAAAACATATAAAATACGAAGATTGAATTAGAATTTATTAAAAAGTGGTTTGTTTTAATTGTTAAAATTATCAAAAAATTAAAACACTAATTCCTTATAAAACAGAACACAAATAAAAAATGATGTGATTTTTTCAAAATTGGCTGTAACATATTTATGATATAAGAGTCTTAATAAGAACTTTGAAGTCAAAAAAAAGAAAAACAAACAAAACAAAAAATCAATCCTCATCAATCAATCAAAATAATCAACATCATCAAATTATGAAACTAAAAATTTTCCTGTTCCTGTTATTGGGTGTAATTGGAACAGCACAAGCACAAAACTCAGGAACGGTTTCCGGAAAAATTACTGAAAAGTCTAACAAAGCGCCTATTTCTTATGCTTCTGTAACCCTTAAAGATAACGGAAAGATTGTCTCAGGCGTAAACACGGATGACAATGGTGATTTTACTTTTAAAAATGTAGCTCTAAAAAGTTACACCATCGAAATTCAATATATCGGATTTAGAAAATATATTGGTTCTGTTATTTTAAGCGATGCTAAAAAAACGGCAACTTTTAATATACCTCTTGAAGAAGAAGCAACACAACTTCAAGGTGTTAATATTGTTAATGAGCGCTCGACAATTGAACAAAAAATTGACCGTAAGGTTGTAAATGTTGGTAAAGACTTAACAACAGCGGGAGCTTCTGCTTCTGACATTATGAACAATATTCCGTCTGTAAACGTAGATCAGGATGGTAAATTATCACTTCGCGGAAATGACAATGTACGTGTATTGATTGATGGCAGACCTTCGAATATTGATCCAGCGCAATTGCTAAAACAAATTCCATCGACTTCTATTAAGAAAATTGAGCTAATTACCAATCCAAGTGCTAAGTACAATCCGGAAGGAATGTCCGGAATCATTAATATTGTGTTGCATAAAAATGCAAATACCGGTTTTAACGGAAGCTACAGCGGTGGTATTACTATAGGTGAAACGGCTAAACACAATCAATCTCTTGATTTGAATTACAAAACTGGAAAACTAAATTTCTTTGGTAATGGAGGTCAAAATTTCGGAACGTACTTTAATGATGGTCGTATCAACAGATTAGATCAGGACATTCAACAAAATCTGGATATTAAAAATGAAAACGATTCGTATTTATATAAACTTGGTATGGATTATTTAATCAATGACCACAATACCTTGTCGTTTTACACCAATCAAAATAAATCTAACGGAAAAGGAAATGTAAATACCAGCATAGATTATAATAATGGATCTGGCATTACAAACATTTATCAACAAGGTACTTATACAGGACCGGAAACAAACGGAACATACAATTTAGCCTTCAAACACATTTTTAAAGAAGGTCATACCTTAGATATTGAAGGTAACTACAGTGATAACAAAGAGAAGCAAAATGCTTTATTTGATACTAAAACAACGTTAACAAACAATGATTCTAATAGTTCTGTTTACAGCGATTTTATACGCAGCGACCGTAAACTAACTACTGTGAATGTTGATTACGTTAATCCATTAAACGAAAAAACTACGCTTGAGGCTGGTGCAGAAGCTAGAATTACAACAACTGGAAATGATTATATCACTAATAATCCTTCAGTTCCTGTTGCAAGTCAAAATTCTAACTATACTTACGATACTGATATTTATTCTGCTTATGTAACTTTTGGTCAGAAATACACAAAATTCAGTTACCAGTTAGGAGCTCGTTTTGAAAGTTATAAAGTTGTGGCTAACTTAAACAAAGGTGAAACCAGATTTGACGATGATTACATCACTTTGTATCCATCTGCTTATTTTACGTATAATCTGAATGAAAAAAATACTTTTCAATTTAGCTACAGCCGTCGTGTAGACCGCCCAAGTTTAGAGCAGACAAAACCTATTCGTGAATTCTCTACTCCATTAGTAACATCATTTGGAAATCCGGAATTAAGACCTCAGTTTACGAATTCTGTAGAAATAAATTATACTAAAACATTAGCTAAAGGAAGCTTTACTGCCGGGGTGTTTTTTAGAAGCATTAACGATCAAATCAGCAGAATTTTATATCCTGACGAATCAGATCCAAGCAACGAGAAACAAATCATGACTTTTACTAATTATGACAGCAACACTTCTTACGGATTTGAAGCTTCTTTAAATTATAAAATTACAAAATGGTGGGATATTCAGCCTTCTATTGATTTCTCTAGTATCAACCAACAAGGTGTTGTGTTTTTGTTTGATCCGGCAACACAAACAAGTAATCCAATTGACAGAAAAATTACGATTGGAGCATTCAACGCCCGTATGAACTCCAACTTTAAAGCTAATAAACGTTTAAGCTTTTTATTATTTGGTTTTTACAGAGGTGCAACAGACGGATTGCAAAATAATAACCATGAAATGTACAAAATGGACATAGGTTCACGTTATACATTGTTAGACAACAAGATGAACATTAGTTTACGTTTTAATGATGTCTTTAATACAATGAAATATTCTTTCGATACTATGTATCCTTATACACAAACCGGACAATTTAAATGGGAAAGCCAAACGGTTTACATAGGATTGACTTATAACTTTGGTGGTGCTAAAATTAAAAAATTACAGCGTAAACAAAGAGAGGACAACACTAACAAAGGTGAGGGCGGAATGTTTTAAGTTGTAAAACGATATTGAATATAATACGTTTTAAATACTTTTTTACCGAAAAAGGCTTGGAGAATGCCAACTCCAAGCCTTTTTCATTTTTATTCTATACCCAAATTGCTTCTATAAAAAACGAAGCAAAGTTTTAATTTCTTCTGCATTAGCGGATTCCGACTGATCGACAATTGCTGAAGAATGATAAAATGTGGTTTCTAATTTTTCTTTTAGCAACAGTATATTTGTAGATCGTAACCCTCCGCCCGGCATAATAACGATTCTTCCTTTTGCTAATTGTTGGATCTTCTCTAAAACAACAAGCCCTTCTTCTACATTTGCACCTTGCCCTGAGGTTAAAATGGTTTGAAAACCACACTCAATAACATCTTCCAAAGCTTGTTCCACATTTTCTACAACATCAAAAGCACGATGAAAGGTACACAACTGATGACCGGCTAAAGCTACAAGTTCTTTGTTTCGTTTTATATCTACACTGCCTCCGGGATTTAGAATTCCGAATACAAAACCGTCGATACCCAGTTTTTTAAATTGTTCAATATCTTGTTTCATTTCGATAAATTCTTCATCAGAATATACAAAATCGCCACCTCGAGGCCGGATTATAGCATGTACTTTTATGTTTAATTTTTCACGAACCTGAACGGCTAAAATATAATTTGGTGTTGTTCCGCCAAGTTGCATGTTTTCGCATAATTCGATTCTGTGTGCACCATTTTCCTGTGCTGTAATTGCTGATTCGTAATTGAAACAAGCTATTTCGAGTTGATTGTTTTCCATTCTATTCTATTATAAAGCTTTTTTGATTTGCTTTACGGGCAAAAATATTAATTAAAACGGAATGCTTCTCTATTCAAAATTAAAAAACGGGTTCTATTTTTTAGTTCAGGTATGTTCGCATAAGGGATAGTAGTGGAAATCCTTTTTGTTTTTGCTGCAAAAACAAAAAGATTGAAACGGATAGCCCGACCCGCAGGGATATGCCCATAAAAAAACCTGCTCCAAAATGAAACAGGTTATTATTTATAAGTAAGATGTAATTATATTACCATTTTATGATTGCACTAGCCCAGGTAAATCCGCTACCAAAAGCCGCTAAAACAACGGTATCTCCGGATTTTATTTTTCCTTGTTCCCAAGCTTCGGTTAAAGCGATTGGAATAGAGGCAGCTGTTGTGTTTCCGTATTTTTGGATATTGTTATGAACCTGATCGTCTGTTAATTTGAATTTATTTTGAATGAACTGTGAAATTCTTAAATTCGCCTGATGCGGAATTAACATATCGATATCTGAAACTTGCAATCCGTTTGCTTCAAGACCTTCATTGATTACCTCTGCAAAACGAACTACTGCGTTTTTAAACACAAATTGACCATTCATATAAGGGTAATAACTTTCGTCGTTAGGATCATTATCAGCTAAGATATCGGTAACCCAACGCGCTCCCATTCCTGGTGCCTGCAAAGCTAGTTCTTCTGCATGTTGTCCTTCTGAATGTAAATGCGTTGATAAGATTCCTTTTGTCAAATCTTCTTCACGGCTTAAAACTGCGGCTCCTGCTCCATCTCCAAAAATTACTGAAACTCCGCGTCCGCGTGTTGTCATATCTAATCCTGTAGAATGTACTTCAGATCCAATTACCAGAATATTTTTATACATTCCGGTTTTAATATATTGATCTGCAACTGAAATCGCATATACAAAACCTGAACATTGATTTCTAACATCTAATGCACCAACAGTTCGCAATCCTAAATCACGTTGTACCAATACACCCGGCCCTGGAAAATAGTAATCCGGACTTAATGTTGCAAAAACAACAAAATCAATATCTTCTTTGGCTACGCCAGAACGTTCTATTGCAATTTTAGCTGCTTTTACTCCCATTGAAGTGGTTGTGTCTTCTCCACGAATAATATGTCTGCGTTCCTGAATCCCTGTTCGCTCCTGAATCCATTCATCATTGGTATCAATAATTTTAGACAAATCGTCGTTGGTCACAACATTTGAAGGGACGTAATATCCTAAGCCCGCTATTTTTGAATGATACATATTCTTTTATTATTTATTAAAAAATTGGATTACAAATCTACACATACTTTAAAACTTAAGTGTACAAATTACTATTTTTTTCGTTATTAGCAATTTAATATAACTTAATAATATCTTGTATTGAAATGATTTATCTACTAAAAAATCAGTTATAGCATTAAAATCATAGAAAAATTTCAAAACGGTACTTAGTCACAACTATTTTAGATTAAAGAACTAAAACTACTTGCAAACATTATCTCAACACTATTGATATAAGTACATGATTACTATTTACGCTTTTTTATAAATAGTTTAATCCTAAAAACACTTCCTGATCAACTGGTAAATCAATTTCGCTTTCGAAGAAAACCAATTGTCTTTTGTAAACGGACTCGATTAAGTAATGATTTCCTCTAAAGTAGGTTCTTCTGATTTTTACTTTTAAATCGGATTCCTGTACCATTTTGAACTGGTGCGGATACACTAGGGTTTTATGGGTTTCATCTTCATACGGAAGTAAGAGGTTTGTCGCAATTTCATTTACTTCTCCAAATAATGACGCTACATAACGTGTCTCCGGGTTTTCGTAAATTTTAGCCGGCTCATCTTTTACTATTATTTCACCACTTCGCATTACAATTGCCTGATCTGCAAACGACAATGCATCTGTACTATCATGTGTAGCGATAATACAGGTAATTTCTTTTTGTTTTAAATAACGGAATAAATTACGTCGCAACGCATTTTTACGAAAAGCATCTATTTGACTAAACGGTTCATCAAGTAAAATAACTTCTGGCTCAAGTGCCAAAACGCGTATTAAGGCAACTCTTTGCTGTTGACCTCCGCTTAAAAATTTAGCTTTAACATTAGAAAACTGCTCCATTTCGACCATTTCTAAAAGTTCCTGAACACGAAGCTTTTTCATATTGGCAAAACCATTAGAAAGAAACTTCCCGACATTTTCTGCAACTGTTTCAAAAGGAGATAAATCAAAATCCTGTGCCAGATATTTCATAAATGGCATTCCGGGAATTAAATTATACTTAGGACCCAAAACTGGTTTTCCCTGATACGAAATCTGACCTTCATTTAGATCATACAAACCATACATTAGTTTCAGCAACGTGCTTTTTCCACAGCCGCTTTCTCCAATAATGGCAATATTCTGACCTTTTTCTACAGAAAAAGTCAAATTTTTAATAACGGGTGTGTCTGTATACGAAAAGGAGATGTTGTTAATATCAAGCATGTGTTATAATTGAGAGTTCAAATTTACGATCTTTAATGTCGAAAGTCAAAAAAAAAGCTGCTTCAATTAAGAAACAGCTTTTAAGATATTTTATTGCGTTTTGAAACTATTTACCAGCTTCCGTTTTTGCATCATTTACCATTTTGTCATTTGCAGTAATAGAAAACTCAACACGACGGTTTTGTGCTCTTCCTTCCGGAGTATCATTTGTCGCAATTGGATCAACAATTCCTAAACCTGAAGTTTTGAAACGACTTGATTTTAATCCTTTTGAAACTAAATAAGATTGCACAGAAGCAGCTCTTTGTCCTGAAAGTGTTAAGTTATATTCTGGTTTTCCAGTGTTATCTGTATATCCAAAGATTTGAATATCTGTATCTCCGTACTCATTAAACACAGGAACCAATTTATCTAAATTTGTTTTTGCCTGTGGAGTTAATGTTGATTTGTTAGTATCAAAACGAACAGCATTTTCATTTAAAGTTAAGTGAATACCTTCTCCAACTCTTTCTACAGAAGCTCCTGGTAAAGCCTGATCGATTTCACGAGCTTGCTTATCCATTTTGTTTCCAATAAGTGCTCCGGTTCCACCACCTACAGCAGCTCCAATTGCAGCTCCTAAAGCAGCGTTACCACCTTTTCCTAAATTGTTTCCAAGAACTGCTCCAAGAAGACCACCTGCAACAACTCCGATTCCAGCACCTTTTTGAGTGTTATTTGCGTTTTTTACTGATTCACAGCTTGTAAAAAAGCTTGTTACTACTAGTAAAGTGCTTAAAGTTAAAACGGTTATTTTTTTCATGTTATATTTTTTTAATATTAGTTAGCTCTTTGAAATTGGTAGGTTACATCTTTAGTCTGACCACCAACTGAAATGTTATCAATTAATTGAAATGAATTTTCAGTCAGATTAGCTACTTTAAGCAAATATCCTTCTCTAACTCTTTTTGCTTTTGTTCCAGCTTCAACAACTTTAAGAACAAAAAGACCTTGATTGTTGATGCTCCAAACGATTGGTGAAGAAAATGCAGTACAGCTTGCAGAATTTAAAGCCATTTCGCCTTTATTATTGTTTGAAATAAACTTCCATGAACTATTAATAAAACATTTTGAATCTGCAAGATCAAAAGAATTCACTTTGATATAATCTGAACCTGGATACGTTACATTAGTAATAACCCAATTCCCTTTGATGGCAACTTGACTTGGACGATCAAGTTTTTTAGAAAGCGGCTCCTGCGTTGTAGTTGTAGCAGTTGAGGCTGATTTACACGCAAAAAACATCACGGAAATCATGCAAATGAAAATTATTTTCTTCATTGTATACTTTTTTTTTAAGTTAGATCTTACTTTATTTAATAGTAATTTGTAGACAAAGATACAATTCAAAGAAATATGTTTTATTGTAAAATCCGATTTTTTTCTTTCAAAATTAACACTTGCGACATTTTGTCATTCTAAAAACAATTGGTATTCTATTTGAAGGAATGAGGATCATCACTTTAAACTAAAAAATTAATAAATATGACAACAGGTAAAATTAATGTTTCAGTAGAAAACATCTTTCCCTTAATCAAAAAATTCTTATACAGCGATCACGAAATTTTTCTGCGTGAGTTAGTTTCTAACGGAACTGATGCTACTTTGAAGCTGAAACACCTTATTAGTATTGGAGAAGCTAAAGTAGAATACGGAAATCCGGTAATCGAAATTAAAGTGGACAAAGAAGGAAAAAAAATCCACATTATTGACCAAGGTCTTGGTATGACTGCTGATGAAGTAGAAAAATACATTAATCAGGTTGCTTTTTCAGGTGCCGAAGAATTCCTTGACAAGTACAAAGATTCTGCAAAAGATTCTGGAATTATTGGTCATTTTGGTCTTGGTTTCTATTCTGCTTTTATGGTTGCAGAAAAAGTAGAAATCATTACCAAATCATACAAAGACGAACCAGCTGCGCACTGGACTTGTGACGGAAGCCCTGAATTTACTTTAGAGCCAGCTGACAAAACTTCACGTGGTACTGAAATTATTCTGCATGTTGCTGAAGATTCTCTTGAATTTTTAGATGATTCTAAAATTGGAGGTTTATTAAACAAGTACAACAAATTCATGCCTATTCCGATTAAATTCGGAACTAAAACAGAAACACTTCCTAAACCGGAAGATGCTCCTGAAGATTATGTGAATGAAACTATAGAAATTGACAACATCATCAACAATCCAAATCCGGCTTGGACGAAACAACCAACTGAATTATCTGATGAAGACTATAAAAATTTCTACAGAGAATTGTATCCAATGCAATTTGAAGAGCCTTT
>Ga0247817_10000530_pt1 | contig 21090 bp, 18 predicted proteins | sample UWRJL212509R1_FD_178010 | JGI IMG/M metagenome (GOLD analysis project Ga0247817, IMG submission 178010) | Plant litter microbial communities from Arlington Agricultural Research Station in Wisconsin, United States - UWRJ-L212-509R-1 | ecosystem: Environmental > Terrestrial > Plant litter >...
GTGACTGATTATCAGGTGCGATACCGCCGCGTCCATAGGTCCGGGGCGCCCATCGGTGCGACGCATTGCGCCTGTCGAGGCTTGGGCTATCAGGAACACGCAGTTTGGCGGAGGACGACATGCGACAGGGGATTCCGGGTTTGGCGATCATTGGCCTTCTGGCGGCCTGCGGTCCGTCGGAACCGACGAAGGCGACGCCGCCCGCTCCGCCTCCGCGCGTCCTGACCGCGGCCGAGCGCGCCGCGGCCCTGGCCGCCCTGCCCGCTCCCTACAATACCGCGGATCTGGAGAACGGCCGGCGCGTCTTCGCACGCTGCCGTTCCTGCCACACCACAACGCCCAACGGCCCGAACATGACGGGCCCCAGCCTGTATAGCGTCATCGGCCGGACTGCGGGGGCGCACCCCGGCTACAACTATTCGAAGGCGCTGAAGGCCGCCGGCTTCGTCTGGGACGATGACCGCATCGACCACTGGCTGCAGAACCCGCGCACCTTCCTCCCCGGCAACAAGATGACCTTCCCCGGCCTGCCGGACGCGGTTGATCGGCGCGACGTCATCGCCTTCCTTAGCGTCGACGCGGCGCCCGCGCCCTGACCATCAGGCCGCGGGCGCCGGCCGGGGCTCGTCTGCGGCCGGGACTTCCTGGGCTTCCCATTCCTCGATCTTGCGTGCCGTCCATTCGGGCGATTTGGTGAACCGCGCCAGCGCGCCATAGATCACCGGCACCACGAACAGGGTCAGCACGGTCGAGAACATGGCTCCGGCGAAGATCACCACGCCGATCGTCTGCCGGCTACCCGCGCCCGCGCCGGACCACAGCACCAGCGGCAGGGCGCCGAAGGCGGTGGCGATCGAGGTCATGATGATCGGACGCAGCCGCAAGGCCGAGCTTTCGACGATGGCTTCCTTGATAGACCGTCCCTGGTCACGCAGCTGATTGGCGAACTCGACGATCAGGATGCCGTTCTTGGCCGCCACCCCGATCAGAATGATCAGGCCGATCTGGCTGTAGATGTTCAGACTGGAGCCCGCCATCACCAGGCCGAACAGCCCCCCGGCCGCCGCCAACGGGACCGTCAGCATGATGACCGCCGGCGTGATCCAGCTCTCGAACTGGGCCGCCAGCACCAGGAAGACCAACAACAGGGCCAGACCGAAGGCAGCGCCGACGGCGCCGCCGGCCTCCTGCTGATCCCGCGCCGCCCCGCCCCACTGGATGGTGGCCACGCCCGGCTGCTGTTTAGCTACTTCCGCATTCAGGAAGGTGACGGCGTCGGCGATCGTATAGCCGGGGTTCAGGTCGGCCTGCAGGCTGATGGCCCGCTGGCGGTCCAGCCGACGACGGTCCGGCGTATCGCCCGATGTCTTGGTGGTGACGACCGAGGACAACGGCACCAGTGCGCCCGATCCGGCCCCGACGTACAGGGTCTCCAGATCGCTGACGCCCGTCCGGTTGGCCCGGTCGGTCTGCAGGATCACATCGTATTCCTGACCGCCACGAATATAGGTCGTGGCGGTGCGGGAACCGAACATGGTCTCCAGCGTGCGGCCGATCTCCTGTGACGACACGCCCAGCGCGGCCGCCTTCTCCGGATCGACATCGACCAGCAGTCGCGGCGCGTTGGGCTCATAGTTCAGCCGGGGCCGCGACAGGCCGGGGTTCTCCAGCGCCGCCGCCAGAACGGGCTGCAGCCAGCGATAGACCTCTTCGTACTCGGTGCCGGTGGCGATCATCTCGACGCCCGCGCCGCCGCCTCCGCCGCCGCCGCGTTGGAAGGCGCCGGGTACGCTGGCGTTGACCTGCGCGCCGGTCTGGTTGCGCAATTTGCCGTTCAGTTCCTGGGCGATCTCGTCGGCCGAGCGGGTGCGTTCCGACCAGTCCTTCAGCACCAGTGTGGCGTTGCCCGAGTTGTAGCTGCCGTTGCCGAAACCGGGCGACGCCAGTTGATAGATGTCGGCATCGCCGTTGGTTTTGTACTCGGCCAGGATCGGTTCCAGCCCCAGCATGATCTTGCGGGTGTAGTCATAGCCTGCGCCCTCCGGCCCCTGGATACGAACCTGCACCCGGCCGCGGTCCTCGGGCGGAACCAGTTCGTCCGGAAGGGTCAGGAACATGGCCGCCGCCCCGCCGCCGACCAGCAGGATCAGGGCCACCACCCCGATCACAGCCATCCGACTGCCGACGAGGAAGTCCAGCGAATGGGCGTAGCTGTCCTTCAGCCCATCCATGGCCCGGTCGACCCGGTGCGCCAGCCAGCCGTTGCCGGAGGCGGGCTTCAGGATCTTGGACGCCAGCATCGGCGACAGGGTCAGGGCAAGGAAGGCCGAGAAGGCCACGGCCGCCGCGATCGCCGCCGCCAGTTCCACGAACAGCCGCCCGACATATCCGGGCAGGAACAACAGGGGCGCGAACACCGACAGCAGGACGATGGTCGTCGCCACCACGGCGAAGAAGACCTGACGCGCGCCGCGCTCGGCGGCCACCAGCGGCGGCTCGCCCAGATCGAGGCGGCGCTGGATGTTCTCGGTCACGACGATGGCGTCGTCCACCACCAGACCGATGGCCAGAACCAGGGCCAGCAGGGTCAGCAGGTTCAGCGAAAAGCCCAGCGGCGCCAGCACGATGAAACTGGCCAGCAGACAGATGGGCGCGACGATCGACGGGATCAGCGCCGCCCGGAAACTGCCCAAAAAGATGAAATTGACCAGGGCCACCAGCACCATGGAAATGCCGATAGTGATCCAGACCTCGTCGATAGCGTGAGAGGTGAAGACCGAGTTGTCGACGCCGACGACCAGTTGGGCCCCGGCCGGCAGGGTCGGCTGGATTTCCTTCAGCAACTCGCTGACGCCGTCCGAAATCGCCAGATCGTTGGACTGGGCCTGACGGGTCACGCCCAGGCCGATCTGATCCAGACCATTGCCGCGGAACAGCCGACGCGCCTCTTCCGGCGCCTCCTCGACCCGGGCGATGTCTCCCAGGCGTGTGACATAGGTGGCGCGCGGCTGCAGGGCGCCGGACGCCGTCTGGACGGCGCCGCCCGTGGTGTTGACCGAGGCCGAACCGGCTGTGCCGATCGGCAGCTTCATGAAGTCCTCGGCCCGCGCGTAGGTTCGGGCCACGCGGACGGTATAGTCCTTGTCGGTCGACTCCAGCGCACCGGCGGGCAGTTCGACGTTCTGCGCCGTAAGGGCGTTCTCCACGTCGGACACCGTCAGGCCGCGCGCGCCCATGGCGGCGGCGTCCAGCCAGATGCGCATCGAGTATCGTTGCTCGCCGAAGATGCTGACCTGGGCCACCCCCGGCACCGTCGCCAGCCTGTCCACCAGATAGCGGTCGGCGTAATCCGTCAGCTCCAGCCGGCTCATGGTCGGCGAGCGCAGGAACAGGATCATGATCGGCGAGGCGTCGCTGTCGGCCTTGGACACCTCCGGCGGATCGGCCTGATCCGGCAGGCGGCCGACGACGCGGGCGACGCGGTCGCGCACGTCGTTGGCGGCGTCGTCGATATTGCGGTCCAGCGAGAATTCGATGGTCACGCTGGATCGACCGTCACGACTGGCCGAGGTGATACGGTCGACGCCCTGGATGCCGGCGATCTGCTGTTCGACCGGTTCGGTGATCCGGCTCTCGATCACCTCGGCAGAGGCGCCGGCGTATGTGGTGTTGACCGACACGACGGGCGGATCGACGTCCGGCAGTTCGCGCACCGGCAGAAAGAAGAAGGCTGCTGCGCCGATCACGCACAGCACGATGGCCGCGACGGCGGCGAAGACCGGGCGGCGGACCGCGACGTCGGACAGCATCATCGGGCGGCGGCCCGTGCAGGTGCGGTTCCGCGCGCTCCACCACCGGCGCCCGCGACATGCACCGGTGCATTGGGCTGGATGCGGTTCAGACCGCCGCCGACCACCTTGTCGCCTACCGTCAGGCCTGAGACGATCTCTACATAGCCGCCTTCCACGGCGCCTGTCTCGACCTCGACCCGCTGGGCCGTGGTTCCGTTGGCGCCCGGCGCGATGCGATAGACGAACGCGCCTTGGCCTTCATACTGGATGGCGGCCTCAGGCACGGCCGGGGTCTGGCGATTCCCCTGGGCTACGGCGACGCGCATCAGCATGCCGGGGCGTATCCGGCCGCCGGGATTGGGGAACTCGGCCCGGGCGGTTACGGCGCGGGTTGTTTCATTGATGCGGGTGTCGATCAGGGCGATCCGGCCCGAGAAGCTTTCACCGCCATAGGCGTCGGCCGTCGCCGTCAGGGGCAGGCCGGCGCGCAGTACGCCGAGATATCGCTCCGGCACCGGGAAATCGACGCGGACCACATCGACGTCGTCCAGGGTGGCGATGATCGCGCCCGGGTTGATCAAGGTTCCCGCCGTCACCGTGCTGAGCCCCAGAACACCGGCGAACGGCGCCCGGATCATCCGATCACCCCGACGCGCGTCGGCGGCGCTGTAGGACGCCCGCGCTGTTTCCAGCGCCGTCTCATATTGTTCGGCCAGGGCGCGCGGCGCGACGCCGCGCTCGGACAGGACGCGATAGCGTTCGTATTCACGCTCGGCCTGGGTGACCTGGGCCCGCGCCTCGATGATGCCAGCGTCTTCCTCGCGCGCCTGCAACTGCACCAGCGGCGTTCCGGCCGAGACGCGCTGGCCGTCGGTGAACAGGACGCGGGTGATCAGTTCGGTTGTGTTGGAGGTGATGTTGACCGACCGGCGGCCCCGGGCGACCCCCAGAACGCGGATCTGGTCGCTGAACGGCCGGGTGGCCACGACGGCCTCGGAGACAGCCTGCCCCCTCGCTCCGCCTCGCGCGCCGCCTGCTCCGCCCGGACCGCCCGGGCCGGCGGCTTCGTCACCGGCGAAGCTGATCCGCACGATCGCGGCGATGACCATCAGAACCAGCACGCAAGCGGCCGCGACGAGGAAGAAATGGCGTTTGATCACGCGGACCGATCTCCGGACACAACAAGGCGCCGGACTTAGCCGGTCCTGCCGTCGAGGCAACTGAAGTTTATGTAACGCGCGCCGTTCCGGTTTCCGTCGCGACCTTCCGCCGCGTCATGTCAAAAGCGTCGCCACACGCCAGCACCGGTCCGCGCGCGACCGGGGTTTCCCGCCCCGCCACAGCTTCGCGCCATCCCGCCTGCAGGCTCCACGGTCCGATCTGGGGCACGATCGAGGTCTCGACCGACAACCAGCGTGGGCCATCGCCGTCGGTGAGCCCGCCATAGGCCTGGCCCAGCACCATCCATCGTCGCCGAAATGACCGCCGACCGTGGCGTCGATCCGTGTCTCGTTGGGCAGTCCGCTCCGGAACCGCCGCGCCGCCTGCAGTTCGATGAAGGTCCGCTCAGGCCAGAACCCGCCGCCCGTATCGAACGACCGGCCCGCCGAAGCTCGCGCCTCCAAGGCGTGATCACCCACGCCCGGCGCCGCATAGCCCGCGTTGCGTCCTTCGCCGAATGAGGCATAGCCGCCGTACAGGCTGAACGCCGCCGCATCACTGCGCCACGCCGGCCACGTCACCCCGACCTCGACCGGCCCGCGTCCTTCGTAGTCAACGAAGGCGTCGGGCCCGTCTTGCCAGTCGCCTTTGAACTGCAGCGTCAGCCGGTCCGTCAGTCCGTATTCCGCGAAGACCCCGATCGAGGTATCGCGCCGTTCGGCGGCCAATTCGCGACCTCGCCGTCGGGATCGAAGCCGTCTCTGCCGCGCATATCCTCGTATTTGACGATGACCTGGCCCTTGCCCTTCGGCAGGGTCTAGGCGCCGACTTCGACAACAGGCGCGGATGAGAGGGCCGCGACGCCCGCAAAGAGCGTGCGGCCAGTCTCAGGCGTCGTAGCCGGGGGATTTGCGATCCAGCATCCGCAGGGCGCCGGGCCAGGCGAGGGCCGAGATGAAGCCGATGCCCTGGCCCTGTTCCTTGGTCTCGGCCTGGGCCGCGTCGGGCGCCATCAGCACATGGTCGCGGCCGCCTGACAGGGCCGCCACCTGTTGGGCGCAGGCCCGTTCCAGGAAGAAGATTCCCACCCAAGCTGCCGCCGCCGTCTGCCCGACCGCCAGTGTCCCGTGGTTGCGTAGCAGCATCAGCGGCTTGTCGCCCAGATCCGCCACCAGCCGTTCGCGCTCGTCGTGGTTCAGCGCCAGTCCTTCATAGCCGTGATAGGCGACCTGATGTTGCAACAGGCAGGCGTTCTGGCCGATCGGCAGCAGGCCCTCCTGCTGGGCCGCCACGCCCACGCCCGCCACCGTATGCAAGTGGATGACGAAATGGGCGTCCTCGCGCGCCGCATGGATCGCGGAGTGGATGGTGAAGCCGGCCGGGTTGATGAAGTTCTGCGTCTCCTGAACGATGTTCCCTTCCAGATCGACCTTCACCAGCGATGAGGCCGTGATCTCCTCGAAATAGTAGCCGTACGGATTGATCAGGAAATGGTGCTCGGGCCCCGGCACACGGGCCGAGACATGGGTGAAGATCATGTCGTCCCAGCCGTGCAGGGCGACCAGCCGGTACAGGGCGGCCAGTTCGACCCGCGCCTGCCATTCCGCCTCTGAAACCCGGGACTTGAGGGATTGGGTCGCGCCGTCGGCCATGGGATCCTCCTTCGCCTCTACGGGCGTTGGCGGCCAACGTCGCCCCACGCCTGCCCAAGGTCAAGCGGCACGGCTTTTTCCGGCATGCTGGGTCCGGCATGCTGGGTATTGTCCCGCTACCCTTTGTTAACCGCGTTTTTACAAACGCGGCCCACAGACTGGAGCCTGATCGGATCTGGTCCGATGGAGCCTGCCGTGACCGCTGTCGCCTCGTTGCAGACCGCCCGTCTGAATTCGTCGAGCCCTGAAACCCGCGACGGCCTGTCGTCCGCGGCCCTGCTGGACCTCGCCCGCAGCCGATCCACCGACGACCGCCAGCGCCTGCTGCTGGGCGTCGTGGCCCTGTGCGACGCGACCCCGCCGGGCGCAGAGGTCTCTCCGGTCCTCGCCGACATCTTCATGACCCTGGCCCGCCAGGCCGAGCGCGACATCCGCCGCGCCCTGGCCGAGAGCGTCGCCGTCGCCGACTGGGCTCCGGTCGCCCTGATTAATATGCTGGCCCTCGACGAGATCGAGATCGCCCGCCCGATCATCGCCGGCAGCCGCCTGATCGACGACCAGCAGTTGCTGCGCATCCTCGTCGAGGCCACGATTGAGCACCATATCGAAGTCGCCCGCCGGCCCAGCCTCAGCGGTCGGGTCGCCGACGCCATCATCGAGGCCGCCGAGCCGGCGACGATGACGGCCCTGGCCTCGAACCGCACCGCCGAGATCAGCGAGAACGGCCTGCGCCGCCTGATCGAGCAATCGCGCCGCGTGGCCGCCCTGCGCGCGCCCTTGACCCGCCACCCCGGTCTGAACGACGCCCTCGCCACCGAACTGTACAAATGGGTCGGTCAGGCCTTGCGTCAGGCCATCGGCGAGCGCTTCCGGGTCGATCCCGCCGTGCTCGGCCCGGCGATCGACGCCGCCGTCGCCAAGGCGGAACCCCGGGGCATCGCGCCCGAGACGCCCCCGCCCAGTATCGCCGAACGCGAAGAGATGGAGCGCCGCCTGGTCGGCAAGCTCCAGTCGGCCGGGCAGCTCCGCCCCGGTTTCCTGATCCGCGCCATCCGCGAAAAACGCCTCAGCCTGTTCGAATACGGCCTGTGCGCCCTGACCGGCTTCAGCCTGATGCAGGTGCGCACCGCCATCATGCGCCCTTCGCCCGACGCCCTGTACCTGGCCTGCGCCGCCGTCGGCATCGACCGCGCGGTCTTCCCGGCCATTCTGGACGAGATCCGCAAGCTGACCGACGGCTGGCCCGGTCAGGCCGCGAACGACTGGGGCGCCGCTACCCTGTCGGCAGGCAACTCCGCGCGCGAGTTCCGCAACCTGATCGGCGATCTCGACGGCTGAAGCGGTTTGACTTCGCGCCCTGTTTGACTTCGCCTCTCGGGTGGGCTTGCGTGGTCCCGTGACCTCAGCCTCAACCCCCTTCCCGCGCGCCATCGCCTTCGTCGCCAGTGAACGACCCGAAGCCCAGTTCGCCCGGGCCCGTCTGGTCGCCCGCTATGGCTCCGCCTCCGAATCAGAAGCCGACGTCATCGTCGCCCTGGGCGGCGACGGTTTCATGCTGGAGACCCTGCACGCCGACCTGACGCGCCGCACGGCCGTCTACGGCATGAACCGGGGCTCGGTCGGATTTCTGATGAACGACTACGAGGACGACGACCTTCCGGCGCGCATCGCCGCCGCCGGCCGCGCCGTCATCCATCCCCTGCAGATGGACGCCTGGAACGAGGCCGGCGAGGTCCAGAGCGGGCTGGCCATCAACGAGGTCTCCCTGCTGCGTCAAACCCGCCAGAGCGCCAAGCTGCGCATAAGCATCGACGGCAAGGTCCGGCTGGAGGAACTCAGCTGCGACGGCTGCATGGTCGCCACCCCCGCCGGATCGACCGCCTACAACCTGTCGGCTCACGGTCCGATCATTCCGCTGGACGCCCGGGTTCTGGCCCTGACGCCGATCAGCGCCTTCCGCCCCCGTCGCTGGCGCGGCGCCCTGCTGTCGCACGAGGCGCGCGTGACCTTCGAGGTGCTGGAGCCCGACAAGCGCCCCGTCAGCGCCGTGGCCGACAGCATGGAGGTCCGTCGCGTGGCCAGGGTAGAGGTTCGCGAGCGCCGCGACGTCGCCCTGACCATGCTGTTCGACGCCGGCCGCTCCTTTGAGGAACGCGTGCTGTCGGAACAGTTCACCGGTTAGGTCACTGTTCTTTAAGCCCCTGACGGCAAGATACGTCCAGGTATCTGGAGCCCTACCCCGTGAGCAATTCCGCACAGGTCATCCGTCCGCCCAACACCCTGCGCCTCAAGGTCGGCGGCGGGTTCGGCGGCATCGACGCCAACGCCATCGCCAAGGCCGAGGAAGCCCTCAAGGCCATGTCGGCCCAGTTCGGCCAGTGGCTGCAGGACGAGATCGTCAAGCTGGACGCCGCCCAAGTCGCCATCCGCGAAAAGGGCTTCACGCCCGAGACCGCCGAAGGCCTGTATTTCCGCGCCCATGACCTGAAGGGCCTCGGCGCCACCTACCAGTATCCGCTGGTCACCCGCCTCGCCGGCTCCCTGTGCAAGCTGCTGGACAACCCCGGCAAGCGGATGGAGGCGCCGGTTGTTCTGCTGGACGCTCACATCGACGCCATCAAGGCCGTTGTTCGCGACCAGATCCAGACCGATGACCACCCGGTCGGCCGCACCCTGGCCGAGACCCTGGAGGCCAAGGTCGCCGCCTGCCGCGCGTAAGCCGGTCCGCCTCACCTACCCGCTCATCCCGGCGAATGCCGGGATCCAGATCACGAACGCCGTCGGCGCGACCAGACCCGCGCAGACCGGAATCAACATTGATTGCATACGTGCGAAAGCTGGCCCGATCCGGGCTCGCTTGAAACACCGCATCTGGATCTGGATCCCGGCATTCGCCGGGATGAGCGACGTTCAGGTTTACGCCGCCGAGGCGGAAACCCGCATCGTCGGCATCGGCGCCTGGTCCAGCCGTTCCAGCAGATAGGCCAGGTCGTCGCGCGGCGCGTTCGGGCGCTGGGTCAGGAACCGCTGCAGCATCTGCTGCCGGAACGCCTCGCCCGAGGTGTCCGCCCCTTCCGACTGCAGCGCGCGCCAGGTGTCGACTCCCGCGCGGAAGGCCTGGAACAGGCGCGGCGGCAGGCCGGCCCGGTCGTAGATCGCCTTGAATCCCAGCGGACCGGCGTCATGCACCATCAGCCATGCGCGGTGGTGCGGCGTCGAGGCCAGTTCGGCCACCGAATGTTCAAACAGGGCCATCTGTCCTCGCGCCAGCGCCCGAAGCAGCAGGGATGCGGTGAGAGCCTTTCTGGCGTTCAACTGGGCCACGAAACGCGGCAGGTCGGCGCTCTCCGCCGCCTGATCGACCAGATCGACCGTGGCTCGCTCACGCGCGAATGTGGCCAGGCGGATGGCGGTTTCGGGCGCGACGGCGTGGCGGCTGACCAGATGCTCGCGCACCGCGTCCCCTGCCATGGCGATCAGCCGCTCGGTGATGTCCAGCGGCAGGACCTGGCGATAGGCCAGGGCGGCCACGACCTCGGGAGTATCGCCGAAGCGATCCACGGCGCGGCTCATGGCGCGTTCGGACAGGTCGGCGTTGTCGTTCGAGGCGACCGTGCGCACGGCTTCCAGGCCGGCCTCGGCGCAAATGGCCTCGGCCACGTCGCGCGACACCGTCGGCCGCCCGGCGATCGCCGTCTGGCGCACGGCCGAGCCGCCGCGCAGGATCTCGATCAGGTCCTCGTCGGCGAAGACCGGCGAAAAGCCGATGATGGGCAGGGCCACGCTGTCCACGTCGGCCGCCAGCCGGCGCGCCAGGTCACGGGGGATCAGGTCCGAACTCTTCAGCGTCACCGTCATGGCCCGGCGCACCAGTTCGGCGGCGTCCTCGGCCAGGACGCGCAGGATCTTCTGCGCCGCCGCCCGGTCGTCCTCGTCCAGATCGGCCCGATCGATGCTGCGGCACAGCTTGTGAGCCGCCGCCGCGCGGTCGTCGTCATCGGTCGCCTTGATCAGGCGACGAATGTCGAACTCGGTCAGACGGGCGCGGGTGGCGGTCATAGGAGACAGGCTCGTTGGGCGGTCAGGCGTAAAGGGCCGGTTCGGGAATCGGCGTGACCGCGATCCTCAGCCTGCCATGCTTAACGTCCGGTTTACTATCCGGGATCGTCGCGCGATCAGGCCGCGTCCGGCTCGGGTCCGAAGGCGCCGCCGAAACCGCCGCCCTTGCCCTCCCCGTCCTGACCCAACAGCAGGGCCAGCAGGCTCTGGTCCTGCTTCAGCTTGTCCAGACGGGCGGCCATCATGATGTCCCGCTCCTGATCGGTCGGCGGAGTCATCAGCATGCCGGAGCCCGAGGCCGGAGCCCCCTCGCCTGCGGTCCGCTGCAGGTTGGCGTGGACCTCGGCCACCGTCGCTGGCCGGCCGTCGCGATAGAAGATCGACCGGTTGGCCGAGGCGGCTTCCGGGAACATCGCCGCCGCGCTGGCGCCGGGCCGCGACGACATGGCCTCCATCAGCTTGGCCGCGCCTGCGGGTCCCAGAAAGTGGGCGGCGTACAGATCGCCAGCCTCGGGCTCGCGTCCCGTCCGGCCACGCAGATAGGCGGCGTTCGACGCCGTCAACTCCCCCGCCATGGTCGAGGCCGCCTGCGGATCGAACCTTAGATCCATCACCACGTTGCGGGCCGAGCCCTCGACCCGCCAGCGGCCGTCGTTCCCGCGCTGGATCAGGTCGGCGTACTGGCCATATCCGTGCTTGGCGCCCGACTGTTTGACCGTGGCCAGCCAGGTCTGTTCGATGAACTGGAACAGGCCGGCGGCGGACGAGGTCCGGGCCTGGGCCGACGGGTTCATCGCGCTCTCGCGACGCGCCGTCTTCATCAGGAAATCGAAGTCCACGCCGGTGGCCGTCGAGGCGCGCCGGATGGCCGCCTCAACTCCGCCCGCTGATGGAATCGCTCCTACGCTCATGACGCGGAAGGCTGATCGATCGTGGTTAATGGAATGTAAATATCACGCTGGAGTGGAAGAACGGCCAAGTGACGCTTGATAAGCTTGGCCTTTGCCCAAAAGCCGCCACAAGCCACGCGCGAACTTCCCTTTGGGGCGGCTGGGGAGTGGCCTTGGGAGTGACGGCCATGATGATGAAAACCGCCGGCGGCCCCGGTCTGGTCAGCCCGATCGATTTCGGCGAACGCAAGAAACCCGTGAAGCCCGCGACCTGGATCGCCATCGGCATCGTCGCCGCCGCCCATGTCGGCGTCGGCGCCGCCCTCTACTACCAAAGGTTCGAAGCCCTGCATGCGGCGGACCCCGTCGCCGATGTCCCTTCCTTCCAGGTCGACATGATCCGTCCGACGCCGAAGGAGCCGATCGTCTCCGAAAAGACTCCGGCGCCCAATCCGCCGGTCCACATTCCGACCCTGCCGAGTCAGCCGACGGACACGATCAGCACCGTCATCAATGACCACCCGTTCACGGACACTGGCCCGATCATCAACCTGACGGATTTGACGCCCCCGACAAAGGCGGTCGACGTCACGCCCGAGCCGACACGGCCGCCGACGCCATCGGTGATCACCAGCCCGCGTTGGGCCAGCACGCCTTCGGCGGCCCAGATGAGCGCCGCCTATCCCGACCGCGCCCTGACGGACGGGGTCGCGGGCGCCGTCGGACTGTCGTGTCAAGTCAGCGCCGCGGGAACGCTCAGCGCCTGCTCCATCACCTCCGAGACCCCGGCGGGACGCGGATTCGGCAATGGCGCCGCCCGCCTGACTCGCTACTTCCGGATGGTCCCGGCCACGGTCGACGGTCGCGCCGTCGATGGCGCGCGGGTGGCCTTCACCGTCCGCTTCGCGGTCACCGGCTAGGTCAGAAACCGGCGCGGATCGAGGGCGCGGGCGGGGTCCGCCATCGCCCTGCCCTCGATCCCGTCGGCGACCACCTGCCCGACCAGCGGCCCCAACAGCCAGCCGTTCCGCCGGGGCGCCAGCGCCAGGAACAGACCCGCCTCGCCGGTCGCCCCCGCCATGGGCAATCCGTCCGGCGTCGCCCCACGCACGCCCACGCGCCAGTCCACGTCGATCTCCGTCAGGTCGCGCCCCATCACCCGCGACGCCGCCTCCAGCAGGGCACGCCCCGCCTCCGGGTCCGGCGCCAGATCCGTCCGTCCCGGCTCCATCGTCGCCCCGATCAGGCCGCCGGAGCCTGCCGGCGCCACATATGCTCCCTGCCCGCGCACCACTCGATCCGCCAACGCCGTGTCCGTCCGCCCGATCTGTCCCCGGATCGGCGTGATGACTCTGATCAGCCGCGCGACCGCCTCCGGCAGATCCGCCAAGGCCGCCGCCGCCCCGGTGGCCAGCACGATCCCGTCCGCTTCCAGCACGCCCGCATCCGTCACGACCCGCCAGCGATCGCCCGCCCGGGACACGCTCCGGGCCGTCGCGATCACCGTCGGCGTCCGCAGGGCCGCGATCAGCCGCGCCATCGCCGCTTCAGGCTCTACCTGCACGTCGTCCGTCGTCAGGACATCCTCGCCCGCGCGTTCGACCGTGAACCCGAGGGCCGAAAGCCGCGCCGCGATCTCGTCGCCGCCCTCGCCGCGCCAGACCGCCGGTCCGGGCTTCAGGCCCACGCCTGTCGCCTCTGCGAACCCCGTCCACAGCGCCCGCGCCGTCCGCAGCAGCGCCGCCCGCTCGGGCGTCGCATCGTCGATGGCCGCTTCCAGCGCCGGCGCGATCATCCCGGCCGCGACCGAGGACGCATTGGCGCCGCCCGGGTCCAGCACGGTCACCGCATGCCCGCGCCGCGTCAGCTCCACGGCCGTACACAGCCCCAGAACGCCGGCGCCGACGATCAGGATTTCAGGCTTCGGGATCTGGGAGGCATCCGACACGGGCTGTCCATCGACCGCCCGCGCCGCGATTTCAAGTCACGAGAGGCGTCAGGCCGAAACGGCCAGAGCGCCTTCCGCATTCAACCGCTCGACCAGCGCCTCGTGCTGCCGCCACAGGGCCTTCGGCAGCCGCTCGCCGAACTTCTCGTAGAAGGCGGGGATCAGCGACGCTTCCTCGCTCCACACCTGCGCGTCCACATCCAACAGGATCGACAGTTCGGCGTCCGACAGGGTCAGCCCGTCCAGGTCCAGCGCCTCGCGCGTCGGCACGCATCCCACGGGCGTCTCGACCGCGCCCGCCTTGCCGTCCAGCCGCTGCGAGATCCACTTCAGCACCCGCGCGTTCTCGCCGAACCCCGGCCACACGAACCGCCCATCCTCGTCCTTGCGGAACCAGTTGACGAAATAGATGCGCGGCAGCTTCGACGCGTCCGCCCCCTGCCCCAGCTTCAGCCAGTGCGCGAAATAGTCGCCCATATTGTAGCCGCAGAAGGGCAGCATCGCGAACGGGTCGCGACGCAGCTCGCCGATCGCATTCTCCGCCGCCGCCGTCCCCTCGGACGCCACGGTCGAGCCCATGAACACCCCGTGCTCCCAGTCGAAGGCCTCGGTCACCAGAGGCACGGCGCTGGCCCGGCGACCGCCGAACAGGATGGCGTCGATCGGCACGCCCTTCGGGTCCTCCCACTCGGGCGCGATCGTCGGGCACTGGGACGCGGGCGAGGCGAAGCGGGCGTTGGGATGGGCGGCGGGCTCGCTCGACGCCGGATCATGCGCCGCTCCTTTCCAGGTCGTCAGCCCCTCTGGCGCCGTCTTCGTCATCCCCTCCCACCAGACGTCGCCGTCGGCGGTCAGGGCGGTGTTGGTGAAGACGGTGTTGGTCGCCAGCGTCGTCATCGCATTGGCGTTGGTCGCGCCGCTGGTGCCCGGCGCCACGCCGAAGAAGCCGGCCTCCGGATTGACCGCATACAGCCGCCCGTCGTCGCCGAACCGCATCCAGGCGATGTCGTCGCCGATCGTCTCGGCCTTCCAGCCCGGCAGCGTCGGCTGCAGCATGGCCAGATTGGTCTTGCCGCACGCGCTGGGGAAGGCCGCAGCCACATAGCGGACCGTCCCCTCGGGATTGGTCAGCTTCAGGATCAGCATATGTTCGGCCAGCCAGCCCTCGTCGCGGGCCATGACCGAAGCGATCCTCAGGGCGTAGCATTTCTTGCCCAACAGGGCGTTGCCCCCATAGCCCGATCCATAGGACCAGATCTCTCGCGTCTCCGGGAAATGCACGATCCATTTGTCCGCGTTGCACGGCCAGGCCACGTCGTCCTGCCCCGGCACCAGCGGGGCGCCCAGCGTATGCACGGCCGGCACGAAGACCCCATCATCGCCCAGCACGTCCAGCGCCGGCCTGCCCATCCGTGTCATGATCCCCATCGATACGGCGACATAGCCGCTGTCGGTGATCTCGACGCCCAGGGCGCTGATCTTCGAGCCCAGCGGCCCCATGGAGAAGGGAACAACATACATCGTCCGCCCGACCATGCAGCCGTCGAACAGCCCGTCCAGCCGGTCGCGCATCTCGATCGGTTCGGCCCAGTTGTTGGTCGGCCCGGCGTCGGCCTCGTCCTCGGAACAGATGAAGGTCCGGCTCTCCACCCGGGCCACGTCGCGCGGGTCGGACGCGGCGTAAAAGCTGCCCGGCTTCTTCACCGGATCCAGCGCCTTCAGCGTCCCCTTGTCGATCAGGTCGGCGACGATGGCGGCCTTCTCGGCCTCGGAACCGTCGCACCAGTGGATGCGGTCGGGCCGCGTCAGGGCGGCGATCCGCCCGACCCAGGCGATCAGCCGGGCATGGCGCGTCGGGGCCGGATACAGACCGGGAATTGCGGTATCGAAGTCGATCTCGACTGCGGACATCGTGAGCTCCTGAGCCGCCGGGCGATCTGACGTCGTCTCGGCAATTGTAACGTAACATCACGTGATGTTTCCGGCACAAAGCCATCCGGCGGACGTCGGGTCAACTGTGGCAAGATTTGCGCCGAACTCCTGCTCCCGAACCTTGTGCCGCAGGTTTTTCCGGTCGCCTGACACCGTTGTCTTCGGTAACGATATGCGAGTGGAAACCATGGACCCCATTCGCGCGACTCCCTCCGGCGGCACGGCCTCGCCTGCCGTCGCCCGCAATACGGCCGCTATCCTGCAGATCCTGAAGACCCATCTGCCCCCGCGCGGCCGGGTTCTGGAGATCGCCGCCGGGTCGGGCGAGCACGCCGTCGCCTTCGCCCGCGCCCTGCCCGGCGTCGACTGGACGCCGAGCGATCCCAGCGCAGAAGCCCGGGCCAGCATCGCCGCCTGGCGCGATCAGGCCGCCCTGCCCAACCTCGCGGCCCCCGTCGCCCTCGACGCCGCCGACCCGACCACCTGGCCCTCGGCGGCCTTCGACGCCATCGTCTGCATCAACATGATCCACATCAGCCCGTGGGCGGCGACCGAGGGGCTGATGACCGGCGCCGGACGGTTGCTGGCGAACCCCGGCGACCTGCTCGTCCTCTATGGCCCCTACCGCGAGGCCGACGTCCCCCTGGCCCCGTCCAACGCCGCCTTCGACGACAGCCTGAAGGCCCGCGACCCCGCCTGGGGCCTGCGCGACCGTGACACGGTCCAGACCCTGGCCCGCGGCCACGGCCTGTATCCGACCCTGCGCATCGTCATGCCGGCCAACAATCTGATGCTCCTGTTCCGCCGCCCCTGACGTCCAACGACAAAAACGGAGAAACGCCATGAAGCCGCTCGCCCTCGCCCTAGGCCTGTTCGCCGTCGCCGCTCCCGCCTTCAGCCAGACCGCCGGCCCCGCGCCCGCGCCCGCCGCTGCTCCAGCGACCTACGGCGCCCCCATCGGACTCGACGCCGCCCGGGCCCTGATCGACAAGACGCTTGAGGCCGCCCGCGCCGCCGGTTTCCGCATGGCCGTCGCCATCGTCGAGCCCTCGGGCGAACTGGTCGCCTTCGCCCGTATGGACGACACCCAGTACGGCTCCATCCACGTCGCCCAGAAGAAGGCCTGGAGCGCCGCCCGCTACCGCCAGTCGACCGCCGTCATGGAGCAGCGCACCCTGGCCGGCCGCGTCGTCACCCTGGCCAATGAGGACTCCCTGCCCATCGCCGGCGGCATCCCGATCGTTGTCGACGGTCGCATCGTCGGCGCCTTGGGCGTGTCCGGCGCCTCGGCCGCAGAGGACGATCAGGTCGCCCGCACGGCGCTGGGCATGTAACGACGCCCTTGCCCCGCGCCGTCCCCACCCTCTAGGGGACGGCCATGGCTTTCACGCGCACCTATGACGGCGACGAACCCGTCCGGCTCAACAAATGGCTGGGCCAGTCGGGCGTCTGCTCGCGCCGCGAGGCCGACGGCCTGATCGCCGAAGGGCTTGTGTCCATCGACGGCGCGGTCGTCACCGACGCCGGCCGCAAGATCGAGGCTGGCCAGACCCTGACCCTCGCCGACCGCGCCACCGAGGCCCTCGCCGCCGGCGTCACCATCATCATGCACAAGCCGCTGGGCTATGTGTCCGGCCAGCCCGAGCCCGACAAGATCCCGGCCGTCCGCCTGCTGACCGAAGAGAACCGCGTTGGGGACGGCGCCGTCCCCAACCGAGACGCCTCCCTGCCCCCCATCGGCCGGCTCGACGAGGATTCGCGCGGCCTGCTGCTGCTGTCGTCGGACGGCGTCGTGGCCAAGGCGGTGATCGGGCCCCAGTCCGACCTCGACAAGGAATACCTCGTCCGCGTCCTCGGCGACGTCACAGAGAAGAAGCTGAAGATCCTGCGCCATGGCCTGATGCTGGACGGCCGTCAGCTCCGTCCCGCCTATGTCAGCCGCATGGAGAGCTTCCGCCTGAAGTTCATCCTGCGCGAAGGCCGCAACCGCCAGATCCGCCGCATGTGCGAGATGGTCGATCTCGAGGTCGTCGATCTCATCCGCGTCCGCATCGGTCCGATCAAGCTGGACAACTTGCCCGAGGGCAAATGGCGGATGGCCACCCCGGAAGAACGCGCCGCATTGGTCGGCTGACGCTTACCGTCTCGCGTCGACGGCCGGCTCGATGGTCGTCAGGGACTCATCGAGCGCATCGCGAACGGCCGGCAACCGGTTTCGACTGATGGGCAGCGGCCCGCCCTCGTCCATCAGCAGCCGCCCCTGTCCGCCATCCCGCTCGAACCCGCGCGCACGAGCGAGGTTGGCGATCACCGACCGGTGGACGCGCAGAAATTCAGGCGGCAATTCGGCCTCGAGCCGGTCCAGGCGGGCGGCGTGCAGCATCCGCCTTCCGCCCTTCAGCCGCAGTTCGACGTAGTCGTCCGCCCCGACCACGGCCACGATGTCCGCCAGCGGAACCCGCTCGACCCCGCGCGAAGACGCCACTGTCAGACAGTTCAGTCGGGCGGCCGCGCGGGTCAGGGCGACCTCCCGCCCCCGATCGTCGCGCGCCAGCCTCACGACTTCGGCCATCAGCAGCGGCAGGACCAGACCGGCGGCGAACAGGAAATAGGACAGGTCGACCAGCACGGCCGGAAACGACACCCCCGCTCCGATGAAGACCAGAAGATAGGCCAGGGTCGGTCGGGCGCCGGGCAATCGGCGATACACGCCAACGGCGGCGGCGACGGCCGACAACATCAGGCCGACCATGAGGGCCATCACGGTTTTGAGGTCGAAGCCCGAGGCGAGACAGGTCGCCCCGACGGCCGCCACGGCCATGATGATCAGCGGCCGTCGCCTCCGCGGCCAGAAACGCGACACGACCCAGGATGTCAGCAGGAGCGCGAAGGCGGCGGTCAGAAGCCAGATCCCGATCAACCGCCAGCCGTGCACGGGATAGGCATAGGGAACCAGCGTTCGCAGACTCTCCAGAACGGCCTGGAATCCGGACACCCCGGCCAGGGCCGCCAGTGTCAGGCTCGACCGGGTGCGGCGCAGGCTGTGAATCACCCCGAACCCGAAGGCTGCGGCGAACAACGCCCCCGCCACGACGAAGGTGACGGCCAGCGGCACGGCGCGCGACGGCCAGGGCCATGGGGCCACCACGATCGCCGCGACGGGCCCGTCCAGACGGACCTGTCCGTGAAATGACGACATGTGGATCACGACGACATTGTCGGGGGCGCGCCACAGCCGTTCGGGAATGGGGATCGCCGCCTCATAGCGTCCGGGCGTTTCCGTCGAGGACGAGCCGCCGGGCTGTCCGTTCGCGCCCAGCTCCTGGTCGTTGAGCCAGACCTCCGACGACGCGACGCCGACGATGTAGAGGGCGGTGGGCGCGTCCCCGGCCGGACGACGCACGACGGCGCGAAGCCAGAGTTCCCGCCCCTGCGGATCGATGACGCCCTCGACGGGACGACAGTCGCGCAACACGGGCGCGGATGCTGCGGGCTCGCCCCGACAGGATTGCCAGTTCTGCCCCACCTCCTGCGCCCGGATCGTCGTCGGGAAGGCGGCCAGAAGACCCGCGATGAAAAACAGTCGCCACATGGCCGGACCCTATCGCGTCATTCGCCGGAAAGCGCTGCCGTTCGCCGACCCGGGACGACCTTTCGCCGAAGCGCGCCCCACTCCTCCGAAAAATCGGCTTCAACCACCCCCATGACCCACACATCGCTCAGCCGCCGCAACATCCTTTCCACCACCGGGCTCGCCCTCTCGGCATTGGTCCTGCCCCGGACAGCCCGCGCGCAATCGCAGCCGGCGCTGACGCCCGGCCCGTTCCGTTTCGCCGCCCGGGATGGTCAGGAGACCGACGCAGAACGCGGCTTCTTCGAGGTTCCCGAGGATCGTCGCCTTCCGGGCTCGCGCCGCATCCGCCTTGGCTATGTCCGCTTCGCCTCGACTTCGCCAAATCCGGGCCCGCCCATCGTCTATCTGGCCGGCGGACCGGGTGGAGAGGGCTCGGGCGCGGCGACCGGTCCCCGTTTTCCGATCTTCATGGCGTTGCGGGCGGTGGCCGACGTCATCGCCTTCGATCAGCGCGGAACCGGTCTGTCGACCAGCATCCCCGAGCGGCCGGCCCCTGTCGGTCCCTTTCCCGCCCTGACCCGTGACGGCATGACCGGCTGGTATCGCGACGAAATGCAGAAGGCATGGGTGGACTGGACCCGCGCGGGCGTGGCCATGACCGGCTACAATACCGAACAGAGCGCCGACGACATCGACGACCTGCGCCGTCATCTAGGCGCGGAAAAGGTCAATCTGTGGAGCATCAGCTACGGAACCCACCTGGCCCTCTCCGTTCTGAAACGCCACCCGGGCAGGATCGGCCGCGTCGCGCTTGCCAGCCTCGAAGGTCAGGACCAGACCATCAAGCGGCCCGCACATATCGACGCCTTCCTGGGCCGGGTCGACCGCCTGCTCGGCGAAGACCCCGTCGCCCGCGCGGCGATCCCGGACCTGCCGGCCCTGATGCGTCGCGTACACGACAGGCTGGAGGCCGATCCGGCGGCGCTCACCGTAACCGGCGACGGCGCCCCCGTGGAAATCCGGGTCGGCGGTTTCGGGGTCCAGCTTCTGGCCGGCGGTCTGGTCGCCAACCCCAGAACCCTGTCCATGTTGCCGGGCCTCTATCTGGCCCTCGACGCCGGAAAGACCGAGGTTCTCTCCGATCTCCTGTCCGACCCCGCCGGTCTCTTCAACGTCCGCGGCATGCCCGAGGCCATGGATCTCGCATCAGGCGTTTCGCCCGGACGACTGGCGATCATCGAGGACGAAGCGAAGACGGCCGTTCTCGGCGACGCCTTCAACTTCCCCATGCCGCATCTGCTGGGTGCGATCCCCGGCATCGACCTCGGCGAGGCTTTCCGGGCGCCGCTCCGGATCGACACGCCGGCCCTTCTGGTCGCGGGTTCGCTCGACGGCCGCACCCCCCTGGAGGAGCAGGCCGAGGTGATCGCCCAGTTCCAGAACAAGAGCCAGGTTCTGGTCGAGAACGCCGGCCACAACGTCTTCGAGGCCCATCCCGAGATTCTGAGCCTGCTCGTCAGGTTCTTCAACGAGGAACCTGTTGCCGACACCCGCCTGAGCCTGCCCCCGCCGACCTTCCCGCTCGCCTGAGCGGGAAGGTCGGCGAAAGCCGTTTAACCGACCTCTCACCGACAAAGAATGGTTCTATATTTCAAAATCTTACTTCGAAATGAGGTCGATCGACCTTACATGCCCTGAAATGGGGATATGATGCTCCCCGGTCTTTGACATCTCGGGAACCCGCGATCCGCGCCCTTCGCTGTTCCGGCGGAAGTGGATGATGTGGACGACGTGGACGGTCCTTTTCGCCTGTCGGATCGGTCCGGGACGGGTTGAGGCCGAGTTTGCTCGCGCGGCGCCGTCTCAGCCCCTATCTTGCCGACTCACATGCCCATTCGTCGCCTCCCGCCCGAGACCGTCAACCGCATCGCCGCCGGCGAGGTGGTCGAACGCCCCGCCAGCGCCATCAAGGAACTGGTTGAGAATGCGCTCGACGCGGGCGCGACCCGGATCGAGATCCAGGCTGACGGCGGCGGCCTGTCGCGCATCCTGATCGCCGACGACGGCTGCGGCATGGCCCCGG
>Ga0247817_10000531_pt1 | contig 21082 bp, 24 predicted proteins | sample UWRJL212509R1_FD_178010 | JGI IMG/M metagenome (GOLD analysis project Ga0247817, IMG submission 178010) | Plant litter microbial communities from Arlington Agricultural Research Station in Wisconsin, United States - UWRJ-L212-509R-1 | ecosystem: Environmental > Terrestrial > Plant litter >...
TGCTTTTATTGTTGGTCTTTCCCTCTTCTCTGCCTGCCTCTCTACTAAGCAAACCCACTCTCATCAACCAACCCCGCTTCAATGTACAACCCACATTCTCTTCGTTTGCGGGCTGCAAAGGTAGGAAAGTTTCTCAGTTTTTAAAATATTTTTCAATACTTTTTTTGATTTTCTTTACTACGCTTTAGCTTTCAAATAACAACCAACCTTTTTATCAGCCGGGTTACAAATGTAAGCAGAAAACGCATTTTGGCAAGAACATTTTTCACTTTTTTAAACTCATTTGTAACCCGCTGTTTTACAGCAAGAACGGCAGCGTAAAGCATCCAAATGTTTACCACATTGAGTATTTTGGTATATTTGAAGAGTATGATAAACGGTCTTTTTCCTCCAAATTTCCTTGAGTTGCTTCAAAACGAGCCCGGCTTTGACCAGGAAAATTTTGTTGATGCACATCAAAATAATAACGCCCCAACCACAATTCGCCTTAATCCTTTCAAAAAATCAAATGTAAAGCATGGTGAACAGGTGCCCTGGTGCGCCGAAGGATTTTACCTGGATAAACGCCCATCCTTTACTTTCGACCCGCTTTTTCATGCCGGTGCTTATTATGTGCAGGAAGCATCGTCTATGTTTATTAGCCATATTATTCAGCATATAAAACAAACGGATCCTGTAAAAATACTTGACCTATGCGCCGCACCGGGTGGTAAAAGCACTTTGCTAAACTCGGCAATGAACACGAGCGACCTTTTGGTGGCTAACGAAATTATTAAAACACGGGTGCCTATACTTGCCGATAATTTAACCCGCTGGGGAACGGCAAACACAATAGTTACTAATAACGACCCGAAAGACTTTGAACGCCTGCCCGGCTTTTTTGATATAGTATTGGTTGACGCGCCTTGTTCTGGCTCGGGCATGTTCAGGAAAGATCCGGATGCGATGACGGAATGGAGCGAGGCCAACGTTAACCTGTGCCACCAACGGCAGGAGCGCATATTGGCTAATGTTTACCCCGCCATAAAAGAGGATGGCTACCTTATATATAGTACCTGCTCCTACTCGCACCAGGAAAACGAGGATATGCTTGACTGGCTTTGCAAAACCTTTAATATGGAAAGCGTGCGTATACCTGTTAATAATGATTGGGGAATAGTAGAAACACAATCGCCATTAAAGCAGGCTTGGGGGTATCGTTTTTATCCGGGCAAGGTAAAAGGCGAGGGTCTTTTTGCGGCCTGCCTGCGTAAAAAGGAAGAAACAGACAATTTAGCATCGTTTAAAAACAACAATAACCAAAAGGTTGATAAACGGGAACTGGAAATAGTGCGCAATTATATAGCAAACCCCGAAGCATTTTACTTTTTTAAAGTGAATGATGACTGGCTGGCGATAGATAATGTCCATAAAGAAAGCCTCAATTTGTTATCGCACCGTTTGTATATTAAAAAATCGGGGGTACGCATTGGCAAGGTGGCCGGGCGCGATCTGGTGCCGGATCATGAACTGGCGCTAAGTACTATAGTTAATAAAGATGCGATACTATCAACGCCCTTAGATTATGATGATGCCATTAAATATTTACGGCGCGATAATTTGACTATTGATATTAATGCGAATGGCTGGAGCCTGATGACTTTTGAAGGGCAGGCGCTGGGCTGGGCCAAACTATTACCTAATCGTATTAATAACTATTACCCTAAGGAATTGCGGATATTCGCTACTCCGCCTGCTAAAAGCTGATAATTGTAGGATATTTAAACCCTGCTTTTATAAATACGTTAAATTAGCAGCCATGATCATTACGTCGAAACCGTTAAAGCCCTTCTTTTTTAAATGCGGAAGCATGCTGATATCGGCTATCTTAAAACGTCGTTTTAATAAACTGATCATTAATCCCATACAGCTAAAACCCGATCACTCCTATATATTAATGTGTAATCACTTTAGTTTTTTGGATGGATTTTTAGCTTTTTATTTATGCGGACAGGTTTTGTGGAAACCGGGCTTTATGCGTAGGCTCTACATTATGTCTGTTAAAAAGCAAATGGAGAAAAACCCATGGTTACGTTATTGTGGAAGCTTCTCTGTTGAGCCAGGCAAACTATCGTTAATTGAGAGTTTTGATTATATAGGCGAAAAGCTATCGAACCCCGGCAATTTGTTCCTCTACTTTCCGCAGGGAAATTTGGAGAGCATGCATATTCAGGATATCGAATTTCAGGATGGGATAAACGAAGTGGTGAACCGCGTAAAAGGAAACTGCCAGTTAATTTGGTGCAGTAATATTATTGAATACTTTGAAAGCGGTAAGCCATCTGTATATTTTAACATGTTGGATTGTGGCATCACTGCCCAATACAATTTTGATGAGTTGGTACAAAAAGTAAATGTTCACCACAAAAAATCATTGCAAAAACAGGTAAGGTTTACAAAAGCAGTTAAGGCGCCTAACGCTTAATCTGCCTTTATGCGGGATAGGCCATTCTTAGCCTGGTCATCAATACTGTTTTGATACTCGTGGTTTTTCATTGCCAGCGTTTGTTTAAAAAACTCAGCAGCCTTTTTATAGTCGCGTTTTTTCTCGTAGATGAGTCCGCTTAGTAAGGCCGAATTGGCGGCGTAGTAGTAAGCGGTTGTTTTACCCATATTAATAGCACGCTGATAATTAGCCAAAGCCGCCGAATCATTTTCCATAGCATCATAAGTGCGGCCAAAACGATAGTAATATTCTGTTCTATCGCGCACTATTTTTAGATCATTAAATTGCTTTGCCTTTAGCAACGCAAGCGCCTTATCATAATATCCGCCATCAAAACTAAATCGCGCTCTTAGTAGTTCTTCATCAGGCCGGGTATCGTTGGCTTCTTTTAAAGCCTCTTTATCTTTTTCATCTGCGGATGATCCTTTTGTGCGCACCAGGTTAACGTAAGTGTTGTAGCCATCCAGATCCTTTTTCAAAAAGGCACAATATGCTACCTTTAAATAAGCGTCTTTATAAAAGCTATCACCTTTGTTCTCGTTTATAAACTTTAAGAAATACCTGTCGGCATCCTTGTCCATGCGGCATAGTTTGGCATTGGCCAGCCAATAGGTTATTACGGGCATATCCATATATTCTGCTGTTTGCGGAGCATCTGTAAATTTGCTAATGGCCACATCGGTATGGCCGGTTTTAAAGGCCAGGTAGCCCTGCAGGTAACTTTTCAATAAGCTTTTATCGCTCATTTCGCCGGCCATTGCCATTAATTGGGCATAACCATCCTTGTTTTTTAAAATATCAATATTGGCAAGGCCAATTATAAAGGTAACTTCATCTTTATAAAAGCTGTATTTGGTACCATCTAACTGGCCACGTAATTTCTGTAATTGTTTTAAGCCGGTTGGCAAATCGCCTTTAACGCCTAAAATACCAACTATGCCTTTAGCGCTTGGCGGTATGGCACCAATAAGAACGTTTAACCAGCCAATACTTTTTTGATTTGGGATGAAATCCGGAAACTTTTCAGCGTTACTAAGAAGCAGCTTGCGCCCCTTGCGCATATCAAAAACAGCGGACGCATTATCGCCAAACTTAGCTTTTAACACTGCCGATTGTACACAAATATCGGCCTGCGCAAACATGTAATAAGGTGAGTTCTCGTCATTATCCTCCAAAGCATCCAGCCTTGCAGAACGCCGGTTTTTATATTTATCATAATCTGCCCGGTTGCTTGAGGTAAGCAGATAAAAATAATCCATATAATTCTCCAACAAATGGATGATGCCATTATCGGGGTTAATACGCTTTTCATCGGCTATCAACCTTTTTGCTTCCGGAAATCGCAGCTCAAATATGGCTTTGAAGGCTGATGTGCAGTTTTGATCTAAAGCGAAATCGGCTTTAGCAGGTTGATTAAGGGCAATAAAAAATAAAAATAACAGAGCGTACTTATAAGCCATCTTTCAAAGGTATCCTATTTAAACAAATAAGTAAACCAAATATTGTGGCTTGGGTTTGGCAATTTGCAAGTAAAGCAGTTGCTATAGTTCTGTTTTAAATCCTAAGCCGTAAAATCTGCGATTATCAGTAATGGTGGAATTATTGGTCATTAGCATATTACGCGAATTAGCATATACCTCTACAGTTTTTTGGCCAAGCGCTTTAAAGTTATATCCCACGTAAATATTTTGCAGGTTAATTGAATAATATTTGTTATCGGGACTCGAATACACCGATCCTATATAACGTTCCTGATTAAAGCAGTACAGTAAGTCAAGGCCGGCAGAAAGTTTTTTATAAACAAAACGGTTTATCATACCACCGGTAACCACATTCTTTTTTGACAAAGAAACCACAAAGTTTGCCAGGGCTGGGTTAGATGTAGAAAAATTATTTCTGAAAACAGAAATATTAAAAGCAGACTGCCACTTAAAGTTGCTATTATTTATTACCTCTGCGTTGACGCCAAATCTGTTTATGTGAGTCTGCCGGTCAACCTGAGCGTTTTCGTAATACACAAAAGATGGCGAAAAAATCAGCGGTACATTAAAGAAGTCGCCATTTTTTATAAGCTGATAATTATAACTTAATGATAATCTGTTCTTCAGCATAGAGAATGTTAACCCTGCCTGAAACTGATCAAACGTTTTTTGAAAATCAACACTTTTGCTGTAAGGATAACGCGTAGTATTGGGAATAACCATGATCTGATCGGACTGTACAATATATGGTTCGGCGGTTACCGCCAGTGATTTTGCGTATGATCCTGAGAAAAACAGGCTGATATCTTTTCCAACAGCACCCGCCGCCTTTAATACATCCACGCCAACATTTGCAAAAGGCATCAAGCTGGTTTGCTTTACTTTGTACGTAGCGTACATATCCGTATTCAATGGTTTTTGAAATCCACCCTGAACAACTAAAATATCATCATAATTAAAAGCTATTGATGGCGTAAGCAATGCTACTTTATTCTTCAAATTCAGATCTCGGCTTATAGCATAAACCGAAGGTGGATTGTCAGTAGCTGCATCTGCCCTATACGATGTATTATCAGAGATGTTTTTATATGTAAAATTTACATTTGGGTTTAATTTTAATTTACCCAATTGCAAATTGTAAGATAGATCATCACTTATTAATAAGCTGCTGGTACGTCCTGAGCTATCTGTTTTAACGGTTGAGGATGAGCTGTAGCCGCCCCCGATGTATAAATAGTTAGTGGTTTGTTTTTGGTTCAGATCAATACTTGTTTTCCGGCTTTGATACCCGAAGCTCAATATATTGGTGAGCCCTGTACTGATTTTTGATACGACACCAACATTAGCATATAATAAATTTTGTTTAGAATTACCATTGCTGGTGTTTATAACGGTGCCTTGTGGCGCTACGCTAAGTTGCTGAATGGCCACTTCGTCGCTTTGCGGCATATAGCCAGCTGTTACGTTAAGGGTATTTGATTTATTCAGCTTCGCGTTAAAATAACCGTTAAATTTAAACCGATCGCTATTGTAAACTTTATCAGCTAAAGTATTGTATTTGCCTGCCGGGAACGCGTTATGCTGAACTGTTGCCGACACGCCAAATTTTAAACTCTCAGTATTTTTGTAGGTTGATACATAATAATTATGGTAGAAGTTTTTTGTACTGCCCCCATCGTTATAATTATTGCGGAGATTAATAAGGTTTGTTTGACCGTTAAAGTTTACACCCGAATTGCGTTGAGTATGTGTTTTTGTTTTAACCAGCAATAGCACTTGCCCGGGTAATGCTCCGTTTAAATATGCGGCAGCATTCTGCACCATCGTTATTTCGTCAATATCAAAAATAGTTAAGGCGTTCACATCAGTATTAAAGCTACCGTCAACTACATATATGTAGCTTTTTTTATCACCATAGTAACCATAAAGCCAGGTAGTAATAACGTCGTTAATATTAGTAAAGGGAATTTTCTCCAGTTCGGCGGCTTTTATAGTAACCGACTGCGTAAATTTTTTAGGCAGATTTACCCGGCCTAATGCGTAAACTGATGTATCTTGCTGTGCTTTGGCTGCAATGTTAAAAATCAGTGATAATAAAAATGTGATAAGCGGTAGACGTAAAGACATAATTGTTAAAGGTTACGCAAATATAGAATTCCCGGTGAAATTATTCTCTACTCGTAACAATTTGAAGCCTGCATGGGCAGATCAAAACATAAACTGGAGCCTACATTTAACTCGCTTTCAACCCAGATCTTACCCTTGTATTTTTCTATCAGGTCTTTACAAAACAGAAGCCCCATTCCGGTGCCGCTTTCATTTTCGGTGCCTTGCAAACTGCTTACACGGCTTTTAAATAAATGGGTCAAATACTGCTCGGCCATGCCAATGCCGTTGTCTTTAACACAAAAAAACATGCGCCTATCTTTTTCAAAGGCCGATATCTCTATCAAACCACCCCTGTTTGAAAACTTAATGGCGTTGGTTAAAAAATTATGAATAACGATACGAATAGAGCTTGGATCAGCATAAGCCGCTACACCTTGATCTATGCTTACGGTTATTGCCAGGTCCTTATGTTTTATTTTATCATCCAGGTGCGTTAATTCTTTATCTACTATTTGCTGTATTTCAAATGCTTTAATATTAGTATCGGCGCTATCAACCTGGCTGTTTATCCAAAAAAGCAGGGTATCTAAAAAGTCTGACGTATGTTCAAGCTTATTAAATACCGTGGGCGTCATGTCAACAAACTCCTGATGAGTAATGCTTTTATCTATCATTAAATTAAACAGGCCACGCAGGGTGCTTATTGGGGCACGCAGATCATGGGCAAGTACCCCTATCAACCTATCTTTAAGCAAATTCAGTTCATTTAACTTAACAGATTGGTTATGAATATCTACCTGGTGGATCAGTATCTCCTTGTTTTTTTGCTGAAGCTCGGCGTTAATGGCTTTTTGCTTACGTCTTCCTGTGTAATATATAATAGCCAAGGTAGCACATACTATTATTATGGCGCCGTAAGCCATATTCATGCTTTGCTGCTCGGCTATCTTCTTTTTAAAGTTGGTTTCTTTTTGTCGTTGCCTGTCAATTATCTGCTTTTGTTTTTTGGCAAATTCTATTTCGATATTATACGATTCGATTTTCTGGATACTTTCGTTGTGCTTTAAATGGCTGCGAAGTGCCGAGTAAATCAGCATTTGTTTATAAGCATCTTCAAAGCGCCCTAACCCTGCCAAAGCCGTACTAACCTGTTTTACAGCATCTACTTTTACAGCCTTTATGCCGATTGAGTTAGCTGTAGCCTGCGCTTTGAGACCATATGTATAAGCTTCGCGATAGTTTTTCAGTGTGTTGTAGATGGTGGCAAGACCCAGATAAGCGTTAGCCTCGTTATATTTTATCTTACTATTATTGGCCGATTTAAGCGAGAGATGCAGATAGTATAATGCAGAGTCGTTTTGATTAGTTTTAAGCTTATACAAACCCATGTCGTAATAAACCAGACTCAACCCGTCGTGGTCATCCATCTGTTTATAGCTTTTTTCGGCGTAACGAAAATTATGCAAAGCGGCAGCGTACTTGCCCTCATCAAGCAGCACCTCGCCAATATTTTGTGAGATGGCGCTCAGGCCCTGCTTATCATCCAGCTTTTGCCAAATAATACTCGCTTTATTGTAATAATCTAACGCTTTTGTATTCAAAGATAGCTCATGCATTATTATGCCGATGTTGCAGTACTTGTCGGCGGCAGAGTACTCGTCTTTTCGTTTTATATTGATAATAAGCGACCTAAAATAGTTATCAAGCGATTTTGAGTAATCGCCTTTATTATCATAAGTAATGCCCAACAAATTATAGCAATCGGCCTGGTCGGCTTCATCGCGCGCTTTTAAACATATTTGGAGCGCCTGGTTATAAAATTGTATAGCCTTATCGTAATTGCCCAAACAATCTTCAATGCTACCTAAGCCTGTATAGCTGTTATACAAACCATGCAAACTACCCAGCTGTTTATAAATAGCAAGGGCATTGCTGTAAAGCGTTCCGGCTGTTTTATAATCGCCCTTAAAACAACTTACAGAAGCAACCTGTACGCTGCCGTCTGCAACACCCTTTTTGTCGTTTATTTTTTTGGCAAGATTTATTTCCAGTTTACCATAATAGGTTGTGCTGTCCGGATCTGAATCATAAAACTCTGCGGCAAGTTTGTTAAGGCGCCTGATGGTTGCAGTATCTACAGTGGCGGCGTTTTGCAGTTTGGGTAAAATAAGCTTCTTTAAACTATCAGTGGCTCCATTAAGCGGGCGCGCTGAAAGAGTGGAACAAAAAGTGCTCAAAAAAATAAATATCGCGCAATGCAGTTTCAATCGGTTGTTACTCAATATATCAGCAAACTAATATATAAATATTATTAATAGTATTACCGCGATAATATAAAATGAAAAAACCGCGTAAAGCGGTCATTAAAAGGTGTTTCAAAAAAATAATGCTATATGCCTAAAACCTGTTTAAGTTTAATATAGCCGGTTTTGCTGACAGGAATTTTGGCCCCTGATTTAAGAATAGCTAAATGGCTATCTTTCTCGTATGGGTCTATCCGTGTAATTTCCTGAACGCTTAATATATAGGAGCGATGCACACGTACAAAGTGCCTCGGATCAAGCGTTTGCTCAAAAAAGCTCATGGTTTTATTTTTAAGGAACGAGCCCTCCTGTGTAAATACGCTCACGTAATCATCGTCGGCTTGCAGGTATTGTACATCGGCGACAGGTATAATTTTAACTTTAGTACCGGTTTTTACAACAATACGCTCATGCTGCTGCGGCGAGTGCGATGCGGTTTCTAACAAATTTTCTGTTTGCTTTGGCGCGGCGCTGCTGCTTGTGGCCTGGCCCAGGTATTTTTCAATAGCCTTGGCAAAGCGTTCTTTACTAAAAGGTTTTAACAAATAGTCAACGGCATGCGCTTCAAAAGCTTTTATAGCATACTCATCAAAAGCAGTAGTAAAAATAATGGCAGGTGCGTCATCAACCAGCTCCAGCATTTCAAAGCCGTTTATTTTAGGCATCTGCACATCCAGAAAAACCAGATCTGGCTTGTACTGCTGTATGGCCTTTAATCCCTCAAACCCATCACCACATTCCTGCAGCACTTCTACTTGCGGAAAATCCAGCAAATACTCTTGCACTACCATACGGGCCAAAGGTTCATCGTCAATAAGTAAAGCTCGGGTCATAACTGCGGTATTTTTATTATGGTTGTAAATATATTATCATTTGCGTGTGTTTCCATCAAATCATTACGTGCAAATAATAAATATAAACGGCGCTGTACACCACTAAGGCCAAAACCTGTGCCTTGCCGCGGCCTGGATGTTTTAGGATCAAAAGGATTTTGTACAATAAGTTCCAGATAGTTGCCATCCAACTCTGCCCTTATGCTAACCACTACCGCCTCGGTGGTATCATACAAACCAAATTTTATAGCATTCTCTACCAGTGGTTGTAGTAACATGGCCGGCATAATGCTAGCCCCGCAATTTTCGTCGCAGCTTATCTCTGTTGTTAAACGGTGGCCAAACCTAACTTTTTCAATCTCCAGGTAAAGGTTTAAATGCAGCAATTCTTCATTCAAGGTTACCTGCTGCTGGTCGTCTTTACGCAAAGTTCCCCTTAAAAAATCAGACAACTGGTGGATCATTTTACGCGCCTGATCTGGCTTAAAACCTATCAGCGCGTTAATTGAGTTAAGACTGTTAAACAGAAAGTGCGGCTGTAATTGCTGGCGCAGGTTGTACAGTTCGGCTTCGCGGGCCAGTTTTTCGGCTTCGGTTTTACGTTTTTCGTTCTCTTTCTGATCTTGCTGCGTATACCATATCATGCTTATCATGGCCATCCAGCCTATTGCCAAAAAGTTGGTAAAAAAGCGGATAACTATTGATTGGCCCATTAAAGTAGTGTAACCAACAACGGGATTCAAAAAAGGCTGTAGTATATAACGGCTTCCGGCAGTGCAGGCGGCGGCCAGCGCCACACACCATATAAATATATTGATATAGCTGCCTTTGCCTGGCTGGTAATAACGTAAGTTATTGTTAATAAGCCAGCAAGCCGCTGCAAGCAATAAGGTACTAACTGCACCATCGCTTACAGCGGTAAACCAGTCAAACTCAAAGCTGTGTATAATATAGGTTTGCAGAATGGCCCAGGCCAGCCCGCAAGCCGCAAACGCGCCGCGAAGTTTTGAAAACGTTAAAGATGTTGGTTGAGCTGCCACAATTATATTTTACGGTATTGATTACTAAGCTTATTAATTAATAGCTGCGTACATCTACACCTGCAAAAATTGAGATGCCTTTTATTACCAAAACTTTAGCGGGATCCTGAGGCACGGCGGTTCTAACCCGTTTGTCATCGAATCCGGCAAAAATAGCGGCCACGTCTGATACAACGGTCCAGTGCGATGGCACTATCAGTTTAACACCGCCAAATGCCTGGGTTACATCAATGCTAATTCTGCCGTTTATGTCGGCTTGTGTCAGATCTATTTCTGAGCCGCCAAACACATTCACTATCTCGCCACCCTGAAAGTTTTTTGCATAAATAGTTTTTTTGACGCTGCCAAAAATGGCAACCGCGTCCAAATGTTCATCGCCGGTGTAAAATGCCTGATTTTGTGTACCGGTTGTATTTGTATCGGTAGCTTTGCTAAAATCTATTGTAGATTTTTCTGCAGCTTCGGGTTGTGGGTTGCTGTAGTCGTACTTTTGGTGTTCCCATTTTTTCTTCCAGCTTTTTTTATCCCAATGGTTAGTTTGGTTACGCTTTAAAATAAGCCAGATCCCAAATACTATCAGCACTGCCGGCCATATCATTGCGCCGCTGTGAAAATCAGGAATAATTTTACCCAATAAGAAAACCACCCCAACGGCAACTATTATTAACCATGATGAGTTACGGAAGTTGCTTTTGCCACCTGTGTAAAGCCCCCATCCAATAACAAACATCGGCCAGCTTATTATCCAGTCTGGAAAGAAGAAAAAATCAAATTCATTTAACAACCACGATGCGCCTATACAAAGTAATACAATGCCTGCTATAACTTTGCCTTTATTTTGATTACCGTGATGATCTATATTAGTGTTAGTGTCCATGTCTTAAAAATTATTGTTACTCAAAAGTAACGCACTAATATAATGAGCCAAAACTAAAAAAGGCAAGTAAGTGGCAATTACTCGGTAAAAAGGGGGAATATGTCGGTGAAAAAATTTATACCGCTGGCTCTTGTTGGCTTAAACAATGAAAGCTGCCCAATCCCCATATAATATCGGTTGAATCTATGCCGATAACTTTCCTGTCGGGAAAACATTTTGTAAGGATATACAGGGCTTTATCGTCGTTAGCGCAGCGGTATGTAGGTACCACAACTGCAGCGTTACCAATATAAAAATTAGCGTATGATGCCGGCAGGCGCTGATCATCATAAACAACAGCATCAGGCATTGGCAACTCAATAACATTTAGCTGTTTGCCGTTAAGCAGGCGCATGGTTTTAAGGGCATGCAGGTTTTCTTGCAGTAAGTGGTAATTATCGTCGTTTTTATTTTGCTCAACAACAGTTACAACAGTATCCTCATTAACAAAACGGGTAATATCGTCTATATGTCCATCTGTATCATCGCCCACAATACCATCGCCCAGCCAAAGTATTTGCTCGGCTCCGTAATAGTTGTACAGATATTCTTCTATTTGCTGTTGATTTAGATGCGGGTTACGGTTAGGGTTTAACAAACAGGCTGTAGTGGTTAAAATGGTTCCTTTGCCGTTAAAATCAACAGATCCACCTTCCATTACAATGCCCGGATGAAAAACCGGCAGGTTAAAATGGTTGGCTATTTTGGTAGGGATAACATCGTCCAGATCAAAAGGCGGATACTTGCCTCCCCAGGCATTATAACCCCAATCTACTATCGCCTTTTGTTTGGTTGTTGGATTTATCAAAAACGCCGGACCATGATCTCTGCACCATGCATCGTTACTTTCAAATTCAAAAAACTCAATTTTGCTCAAATCAGCATCTACCAATTGCAATTGCTGTTTAGCAAAAGCGGCCATGTACTCATCCTTAACATTGATGCGCACCAACTCACCTTCTGTAAGCGCCTTTATAAATTCGCAGTACTTTGGATAAATAGTTACAATCTTGCCCGGCCATGATTCTTCCTTATGCGGCCAGCTCAGCCAGGTAGCTGTATGTTTGGCCCATTCTGCGGGAAAAGTAAATCCTTGTTGTTTTGGGTAGTTCATGGTCGGTATAAAATAAACTTGTCATTGCGAGGTACGAAGCAATCGCGAACTTTTCTCCGTGCGATTGCTTCGTACCTCGCAATGATAAGTGGTAATTAGTCGTTATCTAAGAGTCTTTTTGTTATCGGTTGATAAGAATCAATTCTTCTATCGCGTAAAAACGGCCAGTGGGTACGGTAATAATCTGTTTTATTCAGATCTAGCTCCTGCACTACAACTTCTTCATCATCTGTTGATGTTTGGTGTATCAAAGCACCAAATGGATTTGCGAAAAATGACCCTCCCCAAAATTTAACACCCGCTTCTTCACCTACCCTGTTCACACTTACCACGTGCAGACCATTGGCAACGGCATGCGCGCGTTGGATGGTTTGCCATGCATTGTATTGCTCAACATTGGTAGCTTCATCTTGCGTAGTAGCCCAGCCAATAGCTGTTGGGTAAAATAATATTTCGGCACCCATTAAAGCGGTAATGCGCGCTGCTTCCGGATACCACTGATCCCAGCAAATCAATACGCCTATAGTCGCAAATTTGGTTTTGAAAACTTTATAGCCCAGATCACCGGGGGTAAAGTAAAATTTCTCGTAAAATCCGGGATCATCCGGTATATGCATTTTGCGGTATTTACCTAAGTAAGCACCATCAGCATCTAATACCGCGGTGGTATTATGGTAAAGACCCTGCGCGCGTTTTTCAAATAACGATGCGATAATAACTACACCCAACTCTGCCGCCACTTTTGATAGCTCATCAGTTGAAGGACCAGGAATAGCCTCGGCCAACAGAAAGTTATCATGATCTTCAACATCGCAAAAATACAGTGATGTAAAAAGTTCCTGCAAGCAAACTATCTGCGCGCCCTTTTGGGCCGCTTCTCTAACTTTAACAATCGCTTTCTGTAAATTCTGCTGTTTATCAGCAGTACAGCTCATTTGCACAATACCTACTTTTACTTTGCTCATGGTAGCCTTAAAATTTTTGCAAAGGTAATAATTAGTGATTATAGATTAGTTAATCAACGATTAGTTAAAGGCCGCTTTTAGTCAGCACGCTATCATAAATTATAAGTTTAATATTTATTTTAACATTTATTAACCAATCACTAATCGCCAATCACTAATCAACTATTCACTAAATCATTACCTTTGCGCCCAATGACAGAAATTGAAGAAGTAGTAGACGAAGGCACCGAACACAAAACCTGGAAGGGCAAATTGTGGAGCGTTGTTAAGGTTATATTGATAATTGTTGTTACCGGCGGGCTGTTGTATTATGTATTTAGCAAAGTGCCGTTCGCTAAAATACAATCGCGCCTGGCAAATGGCAATAAGGCATGGATGGCTGCTGCTGTTTTAAGCTATGTTGTTTCTATGCTGTTTTCATCGTGGCGTTTGCTGAGCTTTTTTAAATCAATAGGCCTTAAGTTAGACTGGCGTTTTAACCTGCGTTTGTATTTTCTTGGCCTTTGTTATAACGTACTGCTACCCGGCGGCATAGGCGGCGATGGATATAAAATATACTTGTTGCATAAAAACTATAAGTTACCCACTAAGAAAGTTTTTTGGGCCATTTTTTTTGACAGATTAAGCGGCTTTTGGGCTATTGGTGCAATTGTAGTAGGCTTGATTATTTTGATACCCAGTTTCCCTTACCATTTGGCTTACCCATTAGCTATTGTATCAATAGGCTCGGTTGCTTATTATTTTGTCGCACGTAAATTTTTTAGAGATTATACCCATAAATTTTTCCAGGCCCACGCTAAAGCTATAGGTGTGCAGAGTATGCAACTACTATGTATAGTGTGTTTGCTTATGGCGCAAGGCTTTGACGGAAAATTTGCACCTTACCTGCTTTCGTTTCTATTCTCATCATTAGCAGCTATAATCCCTTTTAGTTTAGGTGGCGGCGGCATACGCGACGCGTTGTTTTTAACCCTTGCCCGTCAGTTTAACTTAACTGAGGATATGGCAGTTTACCTTAGTTTCGGGTTTTACCTTATCTCTATAATTGTGGCTTTGGTAGGTGTTTATTATGTTTTACGCCCAAGCCGTTTAGAAGAAGGCCTGCCAAAGCAAGAGGTAATAGCCACAGAGCCGGTTGATCCGAACGAATAAATTGATAGCATTACAATGAACATTATTATAACAGGTGCCAGCAGCGGCGTAGGTTTTGAAGCGGTGATAGAATTGCTTGCCACCGGCAAGCATAAAGTAATTGCACTTGCGCGCACGCAGCAAAAATTGGAGAAACTGGCCGAGATCTCGTTAAGCCTTAACCCAGATGCTGTTATCTACCCCATTGTATTTGATATTGTGCATGATGACTATGCCGATCTGCAGCAATTTATAAAAACTCATTTTGACGGTACGGTTGATGCATTGATAAACAACGCAGGCGCATTGATCAATAAACCCTTTACCGAACTACTGGAAACTGATTTTGTAGAAATGCTGCAAAGCAATTACCTGGGGCATGTGCGTATTATTCAAAGCCTGCATCAGTTTATGCCTTCGGGGTCGCATATTTTAAATATAGGCAGCATGGGCGGCTTTCCCGGCAGTTCAAAATTTGCAGGATTGGCAGCATACTCAGCCAGTAAAGCTGCTTTACATACCCTTACCGAATGTTTGGCCCAAGAGTTTGTTGAAAAAGGTATAGCCGTTAACTGCCTGGCCTTAGGATCTGCGCAAACCGAAATGTTAGAGAAGGCCTTCCCAGGCTACCAATCACCGGTAATGGCGTTTGAAATGGGTAAATACATTGCAGATTTTGCTTTAACAGGCCATAAGTTTTTTAACGGGAAGATTTTACCGGTGGCCTTAACGACACCGTAAAAAACTGATCAACAATAGCAAAGCTGGTTGCGGTAAACAATTTTTGCGGAAACTATATTATAGTTTACTTACATTTTTCAAGTCTTTATAAAACAACATAAGTTCTTTAGTATCAACCATTATTGTTTCCTTAAAAATAAAGCCCATTTTTTTGAGCAACTTAACTGACCCCTCGTTATCAAAATTAGTAATGGCAGCAAGTTTCAACAAGTGCAGTTTGTTAGAGGCATAAGTAGTGGTAGCTAACGCAATTTCGTAAGCATAGCCTTTTCCTTCATATTGTGGTAACAAAGCGTATCCAATATCAATATCCTCTAAATAATCGCGTTTAATCAGTCCGCACATGCCGATAGGTGTTCCTGCATCTTTCAACTTTATTAAATACAGGCCAAAACCATAATTAGCGTAACTTTTTAGAGGGCCGTTAACAAGATAGTCCTGTGCGTCAGAAAAGCTTTTAATACCCCGGTCGCCAATGTATTGCAACCATTTTGGGCTATTAAGTAAATCAAAAATAAAAGGGGCATCGTTTAAGGCAAACTTGCAGAGAACCAGCCTTTCGGTTTCAATAACTACCAATCTATATTCGTTTAGAGGATGGCGAACATTTACTTTTTAAGAATCAGCATAATCACAGCTACCGTTGCACCTACCTGACCGATCCAAAATATAAACATCCATTTTACGGAGTTACTAATTTCTTTGCTCAGATCGTATTTCACCTTTGCAAGATCATCCTTTGTAGCTAATGATTTTATAGTTGCTTCCACAGAGCGTTCTGTTTTGTTATCAATGTATTTAAACATGGCCTCGGTAGTATCGTTACCTAATTTTTCGGTTAACAACTGGTACAGCCGGGCGGTTTCTTTTGCTTCTAAGTACATAACAAATATAATTAATAAATGTGATAAGGTTAGGTTGAGGTGATGTAGGGTTTAGGGTGTTATATTTTTTAGTTAGTTGGCAGTTTGCAGCGAAAGCATACGATCATTTTAACCACTGCAAACTGCCTACTGCTAACTCACCCCCTCGCTCCCACTTTTAAAAACTCGTGCACTACTACTTCGGTAGCGTAGCGTTTGTTGCCGTCTTTATCTATGTAGCTGCGGTTGCTTAGTTTGCCTTCTATAACTACCTCGTCGCCTTTTTTTAATATATCGCCCGCTATGCCTGCCTGCACACCCCATACTACAAGGTTGTGCCATTGCGTTTCGGTAATGCGCTCGCCTTTGTCGTTTTTGTAGCTGTCGTTAGTTGCTAATGATAGCTTGGTTAATTTCTTGTTGCCGTCAAATATTTTTACTTCCGGATCTGTACCCAGGTTTCCTACCAGGCGTACGCTGTTTTTTAATGAGTTCATGTTTCTACTAATTTTCGTTTTGTATTTGATGAAACAAAGGTGCAGGTTGCTAAAAAAATTAGTCGGTTAATAAACGTTTACAATCGATAATAACCGTTTGCAAACGTTTGCAAATAAATATTATGTTGATTACCTTAGCCTTATGAATATGGAAAAAACCTGTTTAGATTGCGGCAATGTGATACATGGCCGTGCCGATAAAAAATTCTGCAATGATCTGTGCCGTAACAATTACAACAATCAGCTAAACAGCAACAGTTATAACCTTATCCGCAACATCAATAATATATTAAAGCGTAACCGCCGCATTATGGAAGAGCTCAACCCATCCGGCAAAACAAAAACCACTACGGTTAAAATGGCGGCAAAGGGTTTTAACTTTAAATATCTTACCAATAAATACGATACAAGCAATGGTAAAACCTACCACTTTTGCTACGAATACGGTTATCTGCCTTTAGACGGCGACGAGGTGTTGCTGGTAAAGCGCGAAGAAAAAGCAGAATAATAAGCAACTCACCTTAATCTTCAATCACGAACAACTAATCATCAATCTCTAATCAACTAATCACTAACTTCGCCCCATCCGGGATAAAAACCCGGCAACGCTAATGGTAAAAGAAATTGAAATAGTATGCTCGCCAGAGCAGCACGAAGATATAGCGGCTTTAAAAAGTATCGCTGCCTCCACGCTTAAGGTATCTGCCAAGCAGGTAACCGATCTCAAAATTTTAAAACGTTCTATTGATGCACGCGGCCGCAAAGTGGTTTACCGCATGCAGGTGCAGGTTTTTATAGGCGAACAAAAATCACCGGATTTCTTCACCGTAAACTACCCTGATGTTAAAAACGGCAAGCCTGTAATTATAGTAGGCGCCGGGCCAGCAGGCTTATTTGCCGCCCTGCAATGCATTGAAATGGGCCTAAAGCCTATTGTTTTAGAGCGCGGCAAAGATGTAAAACAACGCCGCCGCGATCTGGCCAATATCAATAAGCAGGGTTTGGTTAACCCAGAATCAAATTATTGTTTTGGCGAGGGTGGCGCAGGCACGTATTCTGACGGTAAGCTCTACACCCGGTCAACCAAACGCGGAGATGTTAACGCTGTTTTAAAAACTTTTGTAGCCCACGGCGCCGCCGAAGATATATTGATAGATGCGCGCCCGCATATAGGCACCAACAAGCTGCCGCAGATAATTACCGCCATGCGAGAGAGCATACAAAATGCCGGTGGCGAGGTGCGGTTTGACGCCAAGGTTACTGAACTACTCATCAGCTTTGATCAAATAAAAGGTGTGCTATTGGCCAACGGTGAAAAGCTTAATGCTGATGCCGTTATATTGGCCACGGGACACTCAGCCCGCGATGTTTTTGAAATGCTGCGCCGTCAGGACATATTAATGGAGGCTAAAGCCTTTGCCTTAGGCGTGCGCATAGAACATCCGCAAGAAATAATTGACCGCGCCCAGTACCACTGCGATGTGCGCGGCGAGTACCTGCCCCCATCCTACTATAATCTGGTTGAACAGGTAGAGGGCCGGGGCGTGTTCTCCTTCTGTATGTGTCCGGGTGGCATCATCGCCCCATGCGCTACAGAACCTGGCGAGATTGTTGTGAACGGTTGGAGCCCGTCTAAACGGAATAACCCTTATGCCAACTCAGGCACGGTAGTGCAGATCAACTTAGAGGATGTGATTGGCGATAATGCCGATCCTTTTAAAATGCTCAACTTTCAGCATGAGGTAGAGATGGCTGCTTTCCGCGCTGGTGGCGGCAATTTAGTGGCACCGGCCCAGCGCATGGTTGATTTTGTAGAAAGACGCGTTTCGCATGATCTGCCTAAAAACTCCTATCTGCCCGGCACCAAAAGTATTGATCTCTTAGAAGTTTTACCACCAAAAGTACACGAGCGCCTACGCAAAGCCTTGCCGGTTTTCGGCAAAAAAATGAAGGGGTATTATACTAACGAAGCAATATTGGTTGGTGTAGAATCGCGCACATCATCGCCCATAAAAATACCGCGTGATAAAGAAACGTTACAGCATCCGCAGATAAAAGGACTATTTCCTTGCGGCGAAGGTGCGGGCTATGCAGGTGGCATTATTTCGGCGGCGATTGATGGCATAAATTGTGCTATAGCTGCGGGTAGGATAGTGTAATTGTCATTGCGAGGGACGAAGCAATCGCGAACTTTGCACGTCGGCTTTTCTCCGTGCGATTGCTTCGTACCTCGCAATGACAAAAAAGTAAAAGACAAACATGAACACATCAACTCAACTACAAGCCGAATTAAAACACGTATTATGTGGCCAGCCATGGTATGGCAACTCCGTATACGTTACGTTAACGGGTATTCCATTTGAAACCGCCGTGACACGCCCGCCCAGCGGTGCCCATACCATAGCCGAAATTGTGCTGCACATGATAAGCTGGACCGAAGAGGTGATTGATCGCATAAACGAAAAGCCTGCCGGTTTACCCTTAGGTGGCGATTGGCCCGTAACTGCCGCGCTGGATGAGTTAAATTGGAACCTGTATCTGGATGATCTGAAGCTGGTAAACAATAACTTACTAAGAGCAATTCAAGACTTCCCCGAAGAAAACTGGGAGCAGCCTATTATTGATGATAGAGGAACTGAACCCGTTGTAACTTATGCCGAAATGGTACGTGGCTTAATTCAGCACCATATTTATCACCAAGGGCAGATTGGGTTGCTGGTGAAGATGCTTTCTTAGATCCTCGTCCATACAAAGAATATGGGTGTCACCCTGAGCCTGTCGAAGGGTGCGCGTAAAGGCCTGCCCGCCATGCTTCGACAGGCTCAGCATGACAGCCTTTTATTAATGCAGCATTGAAAAGGCCACGGAATTTATAACTTCAAGATGATAATCTTCGTTATTCGTCCCCCCTTGGAATGGTTAGGGCTCAATAAACCAACTCCTCGCAACTAAACCCCGCGCTTTTAAGTAGCAGTTCAATTTGCCTTGGCGACAGTTCATCGTCTGATACCACCCGTAAAATATTATCGCAGTCTTCCAGATCGAAGTTCCATTCTTCAATTTCCTTTTTGCCGCTTAAAAGTGGTTTAATGCTATCCACCTGATGCGGCGCTGCTACACTTGTTGCAAATACCAGTACGTTCATATTGTTGTGATTTATTTTTAAGCAGAAGGGTTGAGTGAAAAACCCTTCTGCTTTTTTATAGTGATCGTTACAAGAGCGGGAAACCATCGGCGCAAACGTCCGGCTTCTTAACCTGCAACTACTTAATTTTATTCATCAGCTTTTTTTGCATCATCGGCCCAATCGTTCCATTTCTGTGCAAAAGGATGATGACCGCCGCAACGCTCTTTCATTTTTTGTTTAAATGCGTCGCGTTCTTCGGGCGACATATTGGCCAGGCGTTCTTTCATTTTCCAGCGCATCCATGGTGCACGGCCGCCGCCGCAGGGACCGCAACCCCGGCCCCCGCCGCGACCAAAGCCGAACAATAATTTGCTTAATACAAACAAGCCCATAGCCTGCCAGAAAGTGATAACGCTAAACCCGAATATGCCGGGGATAAGGCAGTTCCACAAAGTCATTACCGCAAAGCTTACTACCGACAGGAATGCCGCCGCAGCCAGGGGTATAAGTATGAAACGCCCTTTATAAAATACTTTTTTCATTTTTTTAAATTCTTAATATCGTGTTATATCTAAATACAATTGTTGTAAGCGGTTGCGCAGATGCAGCACCGCATAGCGCTTGCGCGATACCAGCGTGTTTACATTTACGCCCGTTAGCTCTGCAATTTCCTGAAAGGTCATGTCGTCCATTTCCTGCCAGATAAATACCTGTCGCTGTTCTTCGGGCAGCTCATCCAGGGCCCTGAACAGCTCTTCCCAAAACAGGTTGCGCAGGTAAGCGGTCTCGGGCGTTACCTCGTCGGTCATTAATATGGCCTGCAGGTCGGCGGTGTCGTCCTCGTCTTCATCATTAATAAACAGATCATCCAGCAAACTCTCCGACCGCTTTTTGTGCTTATCCGTAATTTTATTCCTCGCCACCTTGTACAGCCAGGCGCCTGTCTGCTCAATAGGCTGGGCATTAACCACCGAGCTAAACTGAAACCATACATCCTGCAGGATATCTTCGGCATCGGCATCGCTCTTTACCCGCTTACGGATAAAGCCCATTAAACTTTTGCCATACTCCTTTATAGTGTTAAGGATGTGGCTGTTTTTATCGTCGGGCATTGCGGTGGTGATCAATGTTTTATTGTTTTATAAAGGTATAGACGACTGAGGTATTAAAACATTTCAAATTATTTTAAAATAATTTTTGCAGGTGGAAATGGGTGTCACCCTGAGCTTGTCGAAGGGTAGCGGGCAGGCCTCTACGCGCGCCCTTCGACAAGCTCAGGGTGACATGCTTACACACTTAAAGTACAAACCACCTTTGGCGCAGTATTTGCCTACACTTACCTACTATGGCAAATAAAAAAACATTGATATTAGGAGCCACACCGGATGCTTCGCGATATGCCTATCTGGCAGCCAATCGCTTAACCGGACACGGCCACACTATTGTGAACGTGGGCCAAAAAACCGGCGAAGTTGCA
>Ga0247817_10000532_pt1 | contig 21053 bp, 18 predicted proteins | sample UWRJL212509R1_FD_178010 | JGI IMG/M metagenome (GOLD analysis project Ga0247817, IMG submission 178010) | Plant litter microbial communities from Arlington Agricultural Research Station in Wisconsin, United States - UWRJ-L212-509R-1 | ecosystem: Environmental > Terrestrial > Plant litter >...
AGAACGAACGCTTTCGTCGCGCCGTAGACGGCCATGCGCGGGCTCGGAAAGTACGAGATCATGCTCGCCACGTTCACGAGAAAGCCGGTGCCGACTTCGCGCAACGGCTCGATGAAGCTGCGACTGATGTCGACAAGGCTCGAGACGTTGACGGTGATCTCCTCGGTCAGGCGGGCCGCGTCTTCGTCGTGAAAGGAGCCTTGGGTTCCGAAGCCTGCATTGTTGATGACGCTCGTGATCGTGACGCCCTGGCGCTGCGTTTCGGCGAGGATGGCCGCACCCGCGCCGGGCAGGCTCAGGTCGAGCGGCACGACGGTGGCGGTCACGCCGTGTGCGGCTTCGAGTTCCGCTGCGAGGGCGTCGAGACGTTCCTTGCGCCGCGCGACGAGCACGAGGTCGGAGCCGCGGCGGGCGAGTTCCCTCGCGAACTCGACGCCGATGCCGGCACTCGCGCCGGTGATGAGTGTGGTCTGTGCTGAGTAGTCAATGGTCATGGATGCACCATACGCCTATCTGGCACTTAGTGCCAGATGTGCACTCGTGTACGATCGGGACATGACTACGACGCCGGGCCTGTGGGACAGATCCCGCCAGGCGGCGTACTCGGAGATCACCCGCACCGCGACCCGCCTCTTTCTCCAGCAGGGCTTCGAGGAGACCACGATCGACCAGATTGTTGCGGAGGTGGGGGTCTCCCGGCGCTCGTTCTTCCGCTACTTCGGAACCAAAGAAGACATCATCCTCCGCGGCCTCATCGCGCGCGGTGAGAGCATCCGGGCAGCCCTTGCCGAGCGTCCGGCCGACGAGGAACCGTTCACCGCGCTGCGTGCAGCCTTCGTCGCGATGCAGCAACCGGAGGACACCCGCGAGTTCGCCCTCGACCTGCATCGGATGATGGCGGGGAGCCCGTCTCTGCGTGCGAAGAGCGTCGAGAAGCACCAGGCCTGGCAGACGCAGCTCGTGCCCGAGATCGAGCGGCGCATGGGGATCGCGAGCGGCGATATCCCGGATCCGCGTGCTAGTGCGATCGTGGCGACGGTGCTTGCCTGCCTCGACGTTGCGACGGACATCTGGGGCAGCCGCGGCGGAGCTGGCGAGCTCGAGGACATCTACGACGAGGCGCTTGCCGCGGTGCGGGGCACGGCGTGAGCGAGGTCGCGCGCCCGCACTTCGTCGGCCTGACCGTTGGACTCGTTCTGGCGATCGGAGTGGGAGTCGGCGCAGCCGCGCTCGACAAACTGTCGAGCGAGTCGTACTTGCACTCCGACACTTGGGGCATCGTCGTCGGCGTCGGGCGGTTCGTGCTGAACTCGGGCGTCGTGTGGGGCATCCTCGCCTTCGTGGCGGGTCGGCTGACCCGGCGCGCGTGGGCGGCTCCGCTCAGCGGTGTCATCACCCTCAGCGTCGCCGTCGGTGCGTACTACCTGTACGCCGCGACGCTCGGTGATCGGGTGTGGGGCATCCGTCCGCTACTGCCGTCGATCACGCGATGGATGCTGGTAGCCATCGTCGCGGGACTCGTGCTCGGGTTCCTCGGTTGGCTTTCGCGCCGGGCCGGCCGCGCGGCGCTCATCGGGATCGCGACGCCGACCCTGGTGGCGCTCGGCGCGTTCGTGGTCGCACTGCCCTCGTATGGCTACGACCCGTTCCTGCTGGGGCTCAACCTCGTCGTCGTCGCGGTGTGCGGGGTGTGGTCGATGGTCATGCTTCGGGCGCGTCGCGCCGACGCTTAAACCCACAAAGGCCGCCCCGAAGGACGGCCTCTGCACGCGGACCAGCTAGTCCCGGAGTATCGACAGCAGTCGCAGGATCTCCACGTAGAGCCAGACGACGGTGACCATGATTCCGAAGGCGGCCTGCCAGCCGTAGACGCGGGGTGCACCGCGCTCGACGCCGGTCTTGACGCTCGTGAAGTCGAGCACGAGCGAGTACGCAGCGAGGAAGATCACCAGGATTCCGAGGATGACACCGAGCTTGACGCCGGGGATGATCTCAGCGCTGCGCAGCCCGAACGCGAGGTCGGTCGCACCGGTCCACATCAGCACGAGGTTGATGAGCGAGAAGACTCCGTAGCCGATGATCGCGATCATGAAGACCTGGGTCGCGCGAGCAGATGCCCGAATCTTGCCGTTCGCGAAGAGCGCGAGCGTCACAGCAATGACTGACGCGGTGGCGAGGGTGGCTTGCAGCACCACGCCGGGGTAGATGTTCTCGAAGATCGCCGAAATGCCGCCGACGAAGAGTCCCTCGACGGCTGCGTAGATCAGGATGAGCGCGCGCGACGGCGTCTTCTTGAAGGTGTTGACGAGCGCGAGCACGAGGCCGACGAGGGCCGCGGGCAGCGCGAGAATCGGAAAAGCCCAGCCGACGACCGCGGTCGCGAGCAGGATGCCGAACGTGACGGCGACCTTGACGATCGTGTCTTCGTAGGTCATGCGTCCGGCCGCTTCGGGCGAAGCCGAGGGGCGACCGTACATGGTGTCGAGCTCTTCGTCGCTGAGCGGTGTCGAGACCGGGCGGCTGAGCTGCGCTGCCTTCGACGCGTTGAGCGTGAACGCTGCGGAGTTGGTGAATGCGGGGTTCGAGTTGGCGGCTGCCATCATGTCCTCTGCTGTTGCGCGCGGGGCGAACCGTTCGCCCACCTCAAGAATACGAAAGCAGACTGGAAAAACGCCCGTGTTCGCCTAGCGCGTGACGAGTGCGAGAACGATCGCGGCGATGGCGATCACGGTGAGGATGCCGACGAGGCTCCACGTGAACACCGCGACGGGTGCGGGGCCGCTCTCGACGTCGAGGGGCGGGCGGATGGCAGCGGGCAAGCGCTCGGCGGGAGCCGTGGCATCCACCTCGATGATCGTCGACCAGGTGCGCACGACCGGGGTTCCGCAACGGACGCAGAACTTGTAGGCCGGTGCGAGTTCGGCGGAGCAGTGGGTGCACGTCGCCATGACCCCATCGTATTCGCGTACCGTTTGCGTGTGAGCACTTCGCGACGTCCCCTGGTCATCGCCCACCGCGGCGCGAGCGGTCACCGACCCGAGCACACCCGGTCGGCCTACGAGCTCGCCCTCGCGATGGGTGCCGACGCGATCGAGCCCGACATCGTCGCAACGAGAGACGGGGTGCTCGTGCTGCGGCACGAGAACGAGATCAGTGGGACGACGGATGTCGCGAGCCACCCCGAATTCGCGAAGCGCAAGTCGACTAAGACCATTGACGGGCTCTCGCTCACCGGCTGGTTCACCGAGGACTTCACCTGGGCGGAGCTGCAGACCCTGCGCGCCGTCGAGCGACTGCCCGCAGTGCGGCAGGCTTCGACGACCTTCAACGGCCGCGAGCCAATCCTGCGCTTAGAGGATCTCATGCAGATCATCGACACGGCCGCCGCGCGCCAGGGGCGCCCGATCGTCATGGTCGCCGAGATCAAGCACGCCACCTACTTCGAGTCGATCGGGCTGCCGCTCGACGCGCTCTTCGCTGCAGCAGTGAAGGACTGGGCCACCGACGACAACCTCATCGTGGAGTGCTTCGAGCAGACGGTGCTCGGCAAGATCAAAGAGCGCGGCATCCCGGGCAAGCTCGTCTATCTCGTGGAGTCGAGCGGGTCGCCGGCCGACCTCAAGGCACAGTTCGGCAAGAAGGCGCTGAGCTATGCGGGGCACCTCACCGACGCCGGTCTGGCCAAGCTCGCGAAGTCAGTGGATGGCGTGAGCTTCGACAAGCGGATGATCATCGGTCTCGACGGCGAGAAGGTCACCGACGTCGTGGAGCGCACGCACGCTGCCGGGCTACTCGCCTTCACCTGGACGTTCCGCGCCGAGAACCGGTTTCTCGCCAAGAAGTTTCGACACGGCTCGGTTGCTGCTGAGTTGGGCGACTGGCTGGGGGAGTTCCGGATGCTCGCGGGCTCGGGGCTCGACGGCATCTTCGCCGACCAGCCGGACCTCGCGGTGTGGGCGCGCGACCGGGTGGAGTCAGAGGCTCCGCCTACAATTAGCAGGCCATGACCTTCGTTCTTGACCCTTTCGAGCCTGCCGAACCCGCGGGCGACAGCGGCTCCTTCACCGACGCCCTGTTCGAAGGGCTCAACCCCCGTCAGCGCGAAGCTGTCGAGTACCGTGGCCAGGCGCTGCTCATCGTCGCCGGTGCCGGCTCCGGCAAGACGAGCGTGCTCACCAAGCGCATCGCGGGCCTGCTGCAGAGCCGCGAAGCGTGGCCGAGCCAGATCCTCGCGATCACATTCACGAACAAGGCCGCCGCCGAGATGCGGGAGCGCGTGCACGCCCTCGTGGGGCAGGCGGCCGAGGGCATGTGGATCTCGACCTTCCACTCCTCGTGCGTGCGCATCCTCCGCCGCGAGGCCGAGAACTTCGGCATGAAGCAGTCGTTCACGATCTACGACTCCGGTGACTCCCGCGCTCTCATCAAGCGCATCATCAAAGAGCTCGACGCCGACACCCTCGGCTTCACGCCCGGCAATGTCGCCGGCCGCATCTCGAAGCTCAAGAACGAGCTCGCCGACGTCGACTCCTTCGCCCGCAACATGAATGCGAATGATCCGAAGGATGTCGCATTCCTCGAGATCTTCGGGCGCTACACGGCGACCCTCCGCAAGGCGAACGCCTTCGACTTCGACGACCTCATCGCCGAGACGGTGCACCTGTTCCGCGCGTTCCCGAAGATCGCCGCGCTCTACCAGCGGCGCTTCCGTCACGTGCTCGTCGACGAGTACCAGGACACCAACCACGCCCAGTACGCCCTCATCCGTGAGCTCGTGCGCGCGGTCAAGCCGGAGAACGTGCCCGAGGACACCCGCATTCAGCGCGGGCCCGACGGGGGAATCCCCGCAGCGTCGCTCACTGTCGTGGGCGACAGCGACCAGTCGATCTACGCCTTCCGCGGCGCCGACATCCGCAACATCGTCGAGTTCGAGCGCGACTTTCCGCAGTCGAAGACCGTGCTGCTTGAGCAGAACTATCGCTCGACCCAGAACATCCTCGACGCCGCCAACGCCGTCATCTCCAACAACTTCGACCGCAAAGACAAGAAGCTGTTCACGACCGTGGGTTCGGGCGAGAAGATCGTTGGCTACACCGGATATACCGCCTACGACGAGGCCCAGTTCGTCGCCGACGAGATCCAGGTCGCCCACGAGGGTGGGCTCGCGTACAGCAAGATCGCGGTCTTCGTGCGCACCAACTCCCAGACGCGAGCGCTCGAAGACATCCTGATCCGATCGGCGATTCCGTACCGCATCCCGGGCGGCACCAAGTTCTACGACCGCGCCGAGATCAAGGACGTCATGGGCTACCTGATCCAGGTGGCCAACCCCGACGACGACCTCGCGCTGCGCCGCATCATGAACGTGCCCAAGCGCGGCATCGGCCCCGCCACAGAGGCGACCCTGCAGGCCTACGCCGACCGCACCGGAACACCACTGCGCGACGCCCTCGGCGACGCCGACAAGCTCGGGCTCGGCCCCAAGGTGACCGGGGCTATCCTCGCCCTCGCCGGCATGCTCGACGAGGTGACGGCGATGGGGCCCCAGGCCAAGCCCGCCGACATTCTCACCGCACTGCTGCAGAAATCCGGCTACGTCGAAGCGCTGAGAGCCACCCGCGATGCGCAAGACGAAGCGCGTGCCGAGAACGTCGAAGAGCTCCTCGCGCTGACCAAGGAGTACACGAAGCGCAACCAGACCGGCACGCTCATCGACTTTCTCACCGAGGTGTCGCTCGTGGCCGCGGCCGACGAACTCGACGATGAGAGCGGCACCGTCACACTCATGACGCTGCACACGGCCAAGGGTCTCGAGTACGACACCGTATTTCTCACCGGCGTCGAAGAAGATCTCCTGCCGCATCGCATGTCGGCGAACGAGCCGGGTGGGGTCGCAGAAGAGCGCCGCCTGTTCTACGTCGGAATCACGCGTGCAAAGCGACGCCTCTACATCTCGCTCGCGATGTCGCGCGCCCAGTTCGGTGACGTCAACGTCGCGATGCCGAGCCGGTACCTGCAGGAGATCCCCAACGACCTCATCGAGTGGCGCCAGTCGCCCGGCATGGCCACGAGCCGCAACGGCACGCAGCCTCGAGCCCTCAATGCGCGACGGGATGGCTCGTCGTGGGGCTCCCGCGAGACGCCAGGGCTCCCGCCCGCACCTCCGCGAGTCAAGACCGAGTGGACGAGTGCCGTCACGGGTGTCGTGCGCGACAACGGCGACCTCGTTCTCGAGGCGGGCGACCGCATCAACCACACCGACTTCGGTGACGGCCGCGTGACGGCCGTCACGGGCGAGGGCGCGAAGCGCGTCGCCGAGGTGCAGTTCGACACCGCGGGTCGCAAGCGACTTCTCATCAAGATCGCCCCGATTTCGAAGCTCTAGAACCCGTAGACCGCTCTGTCTGTCGCCTCGTTTGGGGTGGGGCGAAAGCGCCCCCGTTCGGGCCGAGAGCTTTTCGCGTTTCGTCGCGTCCTGCTAAGTTCGCAGGCATCCGGCGAAGGGGCCGGGAGAGAAGGTGTTGTTATGGTCGGGGGAGACCGCAAACTCGTGGGAGCGCTCACATCGCTTCTAGTACTGGGCAGCCTGGCACTCGCCGGTTGCGCGACGGATGCCTCGGCAGCCGTTCAAGGGGAGTACCCCGATATCACGCTCGCGGCGAGCAAGTCGCCGGTGCAACTGCTGCGCAACGAGGCAGCGAGCCGGATTCCGACCGGCGTCATCGAGACCGTCGAGGAGACCCTCGACGAATCGGTCTCGTGCCTCGATGAGGGCGACGACCCGGATGGCACGATTCGCTCGTGGCACTCCACCGCGATCGTCACGATCGGTTCGGACGCCGCGTGGCGCGTCGAGTCAATCGTCGACAAGCTCATCGCGTCGTACACCGATCAGGACTGGACCGCGCGGTCACTCGGCCAGACCGCCGACTTCCGCAGCAGCCTGCTGACGAGCAAGACGGCCAAGGCCGAGATCCAGGTCATCGGTCAGCGTCCCGACAAGGATCAGGTCTCCACCTCGACAGAGGAAAAGGTCGACCAGGTCACGATCGAGATCCAGGTGCACGGGCCCTGCGTGCGCACCCCGGGGGCCGAGTCCGCCGAGGTTCTCAAGCTCGAAGGAAAATAGTTCACCGGAACGTGTCCCCATGTTTGGGGACACGGTGAATGTGACGAGTACGTTACGCCGGGCACTATGGCGCGATGCCACTGGTAACTTCAACAGCTACTGGTGATGGCGCCGGGGTGTGCGACTGCTCCGTTCGGGGTGGGGCGACCCCGGCTTGCTCGATGCAAGAGGTGCAGCAACATGGCAACAACAAACCGTATTCGCGTTCTCGCAAGCGTGATTGCCGTGACAGCTGCGCTGACGAGCCTTGCTGCGTGTGCGCCCAACGAGGCGCCAGCGGGCAAGTATCCCGACCTCACCCTCGGTGAGACCAAGTCGCCCGCGCAGTTGCTGCGCAACGAGGCTGCCAGCCGGATCCCTGAGTCCGTCATCGCCGAGGTCGTTCACTCGCAGGACATCTCGACCAACTGCATGACCGAGGAGACCGACCCGAAGGGGCTCATCCGTTCCTGGGACTCGAGCGTGCGCATCAAGATCGACGCCGCCAACGGGCCCAACGTGCAGGGGCTCGTCGACGATCTCGCGCAGAGCTTCGTCGACCAGGGCTGGGAGAAGAGCACCTTCGGCGTTGCATCCATCATCGACCTGTCGAGCCCGAGCTCGACCGGCTCGATTCACATCTCGACCGCCAAGGCCGACGCTGAGACGGGCGAGGGCGCCCAGATCCAGTTGACGGCGAGCGGGCCGTGCGTCGAGACCGACGGCGCCGATTCCGATGAGGTGCTCAATCTCGAGAAGCGCGCGGCCGAAGAAGAGGGCTAGAGACTCGAACGGGGGGATTTGGCGCGCGCGCCATCCTGATACGTTCGAGTGTCGGATTTGAAATAAGGATGAACAAGATGGTCGGTGGGGACCGCAGGTGGGTCGCGGGGGTCGCGATTGCACTGGTAACAGCAACACTTCTCGGAGGCTGCGCGTCAAGCGAGCCTGCGAACGTTCTGACTCTCGCGGGGACCAAGTCTCCCGTACAGCTGCTGCGCAACGAGACGGCGTCGCGGGTTCCGACGACGATGATCGATGAAGTCACCGCGAGCGAAGACACGTCGATCGGTTGCAAGACGGCCGAGTCCGACCCGAACGGTCTCGTGCGCAAGTGGAAGTCCAGCGTTCTGATGACGATCAAGACCGGTAGCGCGTGGCGCACACTCGACGTTGCTGACGAGATCGCCCAGACCTACGTCGACGAGGGATGGACGTCATCCCGTGGATTCGACTCGAGCGTCACAGTGACCGTGCTCGAGAGCGAGCGCGCTGCGACCGAGATCGAGATCCAGGCGACTGAGGCGGCCGACGGCAAGACCGGTGCCAGCCTGCGCGTCACGACCACGGGACCGTGCGTCGTCACCAAGGGCGCGGAGTCGCCCGAGGTGCGCAAGCTCGAGAACCGCGACTAGCGCGCAACCTCGCGTCTACCGCGCGTTCATCGCGCTTGCCTAGGTTCTGGGTGTGAGGGAATCTTTTGGGGTGTCATCAACGCGCGCGGTTGTCGTAGCGCTCGTCATTGTTGCAACGCTGGCCGGTTGTGCGGCTCCGGGGGGAGCGCAAGCCGGCTCGGCTGAACTCGATGTCGTCGACTCGACGCTGGTCGAGACCAAGTCGTCGGTGCAGTTGCTGCGCAACGAGGCGGCATCGCGCATTCCCGACATCGTGGTGAACGAGCTGGTGGACACGACGGATGCCTCGTCCGCCTGCCAGCCCGCGAGCGTCGACCCCGGCGAACTCGCGCGTGCGTGGCGCTCCACTGCGACCCTCACGATGACGAACTCGCAGGCGGCCCGCGTCGACGTGGTGACCGCGGAGCTCGTGGCATCCTTCACCGACCAGGGCTGGGTGGCCGAACCCGACGACGCCGCGACGCGACTCACCCGCGAGGAGTCCCTCGCGACAGTGGTCGTCGCCGGCACCGCCAAGACCACCGTCGATCACGCGACGATCGCGATCACCGTGACGGGCCCGTGTGTGCTCACCGAAGGGCCGGAGTCTGACGAGGTTCTCAACCTCGAGCGCAGCCTCTGAGGCGGTCAGGGAGCATCCACGAGGAGCGGGTAGAGTTCTTGGTGGCCAAACTGTCTCGACGTCGAACTATTCTCGTGTCGAGATAGCGCCATTCCAGCTATCGAGACACGATTGAGAGAGCCACGTGGATCTATTCGAGTACCAGGCCAGGGACCTTTTTGAGTCCTATGGAGTACCTGTACTTGCCGGCCTGATTGCCGACACCCCCGAAGAAGCAAAGGCCGCGGCTGAGAAGCTCGGCGGAACAGTCGTCGTCAAGGCGCAGGTCAAGGTTGGCGGCCGCGGTAAGGCTGGCGGAGTCAAGGTTGTCCACAACCCCGACGACGCCTACACCGCAGCTGAGGCCATCCTGGGCCTCGACATCAAGGGCCATGTCGTCAAGCGCGTCATGATCGCCGCCGGTGCGCGCATCGCCCAGGAGTTCTACTTCTCCGTGCTGCTCGACCGCTCCAACCGCTCCTTCCTCTCGATGACTTCAGTCGAGGGTGGAATGGAGATCGAGGAGCTCGCCGTCGAACGCCCTGAGGCGCTCGCCCGCATCGAGGTCAACGCGCTCGAGGGCATCGACCTCGCGAAGGCGACCGAGATCGCCATCGCCGCGAAGTTCCCCGAGGAGCTCGTCGGCAAGGTGGCCCCCGTCATCGTCAAGCTCTACGACGTCTTCAAGAACGAGGATGCAACCCTCGTCGAGGTCAACCCGCTCGTGCTCACCGAGGACGGCGAGGTCGTCGCACTCGACGGCAAGGTCACGCTCGACGAGAACGCCGAGTTTCGTCACGAGAACCACGCTGCCCTCGAAGACAAGGCCGGAGCGGACCCGCTCGAGGCCAAGGCGAAGGCTGCAGGACTCAACTACGTCAAGCTCGACGGCGAGGTCGGAATCATCGGCAACGGTGCAGGACTCGTCATGTCGACCCTCGATGTGGTCAGCTACGCGGGCGAGAAGCACGGCAACGTGCGTCCCGCGAACTTCCTCGACATCGGTGGCGGAGCATCCGCTGAGGTCATGGCGGCCGGACTCGACGTCATCCTCAACGACCCGCAGGTCAAGAGCGTCTTCGTCAACGTCTTCGGTGGCATCACCGCGTGTGACGCAGTCGCCAACGGCATCGTCGGCGCCCTCGCAACGCTCGGGGACACGGCGACCAAGCCGCTCGTCGTGCGCCTCGACGGCAACAACGTCGTCGAAGGTCGCCAGATCCTGGCCGACCGCAACCACCCGCTCGTGACAGTCGTCGACACCATGGACGAGGCAGCCGACAAGGCCGCCGAACTCGCCCACGCTGCAGCGTAAGGAAAGGGAACAGAACATGTCGATCTTCCTCGACGAGAAGTCCATCATCATCGTCCAGGGCCTCACCGGCTCGGAGGGCACCAAGCACGCCGGCCGTATGCTCGCGTCGGGTTCCAACATCGTCGGTGGCGTCAACCCGCGCAAGGCGGGCACGACAGTCGAGATTGAGGGCCACGAGCTCCCGATCTTCGGCTCCGTCGCCGACGCCATTGCCGCGACCGGTGCCAACGTCTCGGTCATCTTCGTGCCGCCGGCCTTCGCCAAGGCTGCTGTGCTCGAGGCCGTTGACGCAGCCATCGAGCTCGCCATCGTCATCACCGAAGGCATCCCGGTGCACGACTCCGCAGAGTTCTGGGCCTACGCGAGCTCGAAGGGCAACACGACCCAGATCATCGGACCGAACTGCCCCGGCATCATCAGCCCCGGCAAGTCGAACGCGGGAATCATCCCGTCGTCGATCACCGGCCCCGGCCCGATCGGACTCGTCTCGAAGTCGGGAACGCTCACCTACCAGATGATGTTCGAGCTGCGCGATCTGGGCTTCTCGACCGCCATCGGCATCGGCGGCGACCCCATCATCGGCACGACGCACATCGACGCCCTCAAGGCGTTCGAGGCCGACCCCGAAACCAAGGCCATCGTCATGATCGGTGAGATCGGCGGCGACGCTGAAGAGCGCGCGGCAGCGTTCATCCAGGCCCACGTCACCAAGCCGGTCGTCGCCTACGTCGCGGGCTTCACTGCCCCCGAGGGCAAGACCATGGGCCACGCGGGTGCGATCGTCTCTGACGGCGCCGGCACGGCCCAGGGCAAGAAGGAGGCCCTCGAGGCTGCGGGCGTTCGCGTCGGCAAGACCCCGAGCGAGACTGCCGCCATCATGCGCGAGGTCTTCGCTTCGCTGTAAGACCTGTGTTCGGAAAGGGAGGGCTTCGGCCCTCCCTTTCTGCACTTAAACAGCACCGAGCCGACAGAATGAGTGGATGCTCCCCGCCCGCACTCCCCGTCTCGTCGCCGTCGCCCTCGCCATCCTCGTCGTTGCGACCGGGTGCGTGTCCGCCCCGGCGCCGACCCCGGCCCCCACGCTCGACGGGTTCTTCGCGCAGGAGATCCGCTGGGAGACCTGCGGCACGGGCGTCGAGTGCTCCACGGTGCGTGCGCCGATGGACTGGGATGACGCCTCCGCCGGGGAGGTCGAGCTCGCCGTTTCGCGCACGACACCGCCCGAGAGCAGCCGAGGGTCGATTCTCGTGAACCCGGGCGGGCCCGGTGCGTCCGGATTCGATTTCGTGCGCGACAGCATCGGTTATGTCGCGTCGGCCGACCTGCTCGACAGTTTCTCGTTCGTCGGCTGGGACCCGCGCGGCGTTGGCCGTTCGAGCGCGGTGGCCTGCCTCGACGGCGAGGCGACCGACGACCTGCTGTTCGGCGAGTGGGAGAACCCGTACGACACCGAGGCCTGGATCGTGGAGCTCGAGGCCGCGGAGGCCGGATTCGTCGCGGCCTGCGAGGAGAACACCGGGGAGCTCCTCGGGCACGTGGACAGCGTCTCGACCGCGCGGGACATGGACCTTCTGCGCGCCCTGCTCGGCGAGGACAAGCTCAACTACCTCGGCTACTCCTACGGCACCTACTACGGCGCGCTCTACGCCGAGTTGTTTCCGGAGCGCGTTGGCCGCCTCGTGCTCGACGGCGCCCTCGACCCGACGATCGACGCTATCGACTGGTTCAGCGTGCAGATGGCAGGCTTCGATTCGGCGATGAACGCGTACCTCGCCGCGTGCCTCGAGGCCGGCGCGTGCCCCTTCAGTGGTTCGGTCACCGACGCCGGTGAGCAGTTCACCGACCTGCTCGATACGATCGACGGCCGCGGGCTTCGCTCGGACGACGGCCGCGTGCTCGACTCCGCGACTCTCGGTTTTGCCGTTGCGGCCGCGCTGTACTCTCAGCGCAACTGGCCGACCCTGACCCAGATGTTCGTCGAGATCGGGGAGGGCGACGCGGGCACGGCCTTCGCCTTCGCCGACTCGTACTATGCGCGCAGCGGCGACGCGACCTACGAGTCCAACTCCTTCGAGGCGTACACGGCGACGCTGTGCCTCGACGACAACTTCCAGACCGACGACTACACGGTGCGCGAGGGCCTCGATCGGATCGCGGATGCCGCACCCCTCGTCGGCGGCTACTTCGCGTTCGACGACTACGGTCACGTTGAGGCGGCGTGCACCCAGTGGCCGTACCCACCCGCGGAGAAGCCAGCCTCGTTCGACGCGGCAGGCGCGGCCCCGATCCTCGTGATCGGGACGACGAATGATCCCGCCACGCCCTACGCCTGGGCACAGTCGCTCGCGGGGCAACTGGAGAGCGGGGTACTCGTGACGTTCAACGGCGAGGGACACACGGCGTACGGCAATGGCAACCGCTGCATCCAGTCGACTGTCGACGACTACTTTCTCGACGGCGCAGTGCCAGAGGCCGACCCGGACTGCTGAGGTCTGCCGACCGCGTAGGTGAAGTCGCCGCGGTAGACGAACCACTCGCCGATCACCGGAGAGACGATGCGCACGTCGACTCGTTGGCCGGCATCGATGCTGCGTTCGAGCAGGTGGATGCGGGCCAGCGGCGGCAGCGGCACGCGCAGTGCGCCCAGGTGCAGCCACAGTCGCGTCGAGGTGAGCCGGAGCATCCCGTCGTCGACCGAGAGGGCGAGGCGTGCCTCGAGCCCACCTCGCGCGCCGAGAAAGTCGTGCAGCTCGCCGTCGACGATCCGCAGCTCGTCGAGCATGACGCGCTCGCGCCCGGCGAATCCGAACGTGCGCCGCGCGCGCAGGGTGCCCTCAGGGGTCGGGGTGTTGGTGACGGTGAACGGCACGGCGGTGCCGTATTCGGGAAAGAGGATGCGGCGCCAGCCCAGCCAGGCGAGCACCGGCCAGAGCCAGCGGCGGCGGCTTCCGGCCTCGTCGTAGATTCCCTCGCCGTGACCCTCGGTGCCGAGGGGCGGAAGCGAGAAGTAGAGCTGCAGCTCTGGGGCGAGCTGGGGCATCCGGTCGCCGAGGGCTCGCTCCCAGACGGAACCGCTCACGCGTTGCCGCGCCCCGCAGCGCGCTCGAGGTCGCGACGCGAGCGCAGGCCGAGCTTGGCGAGGGAGTTGGCCAGGTGGTGCTCGACGGTCTTCACCGAGACGTGCATGGCCGCGGCGATCTCGCGGTTGAGCATGCCCTCAGAGGCGAGCATCGACGTGTCGTGCTCTCGTGGGGTTAGGGTCGCCCAGCCGTTGAGCGCGTCGAGGCCGCCCACGACGTCCTCGGTCTTCGGCAGATGGCCGATCGCTCCGAGACGGGTGAACAGGCGATCGGCAGCGCGCAGGGCGGCGGTTCCTCCGGTCACGTCGCCGCGCGCGCTCAATGCCCGACCGAGGGAACGCAGGGCCAGAGCGTGCGAGAACGGCGTGCTCGATTCATCCCCCGTGTCGATGGCGCGCTGGTAGGCGGTGATGGCGTGGCCCAGGTCGCCCTCAGCCTCGGCGAGCAGGCCGTGCAGCCAATCGGGGTAGCCGAAGTACTTGATGCACTTCTCGTTCTCGAAGACTGCGATGATCGTGCGTGCGCGATCGTAGGAGCCGAGAGCGATGAGCGCTTCTGCCTGCATCGCCCGCCAGCCGGTGAAGCCGGTCGAAGTGAGGCCCACCTCGAGAAAGCCCTCGCTGAGCGGGGCGAGCGCGTGAACCACGGCGTGTGGATGTCCCCCCTCGCGTTCCACGACGGCCGCCGCAATGGCTGCCGCGGTCGTGTGCTGGGGGAGGGGACGCTCCACCCCGAGGCGCCGCGCCACCCGCACGGACCGCTCCGCGTACTCGAGCTCACCGGAGTTGGCGGAGATCATCGCGATCGTGCTGTGCGCAAGCACGTCGTGGTTGCCGTTGCGGCTCGTCGTCGTGTGAGCGAGCACGGCCTGGGCGTCAAGCAGGGCGGAGTCCCACTGTCCGAGGGAGAACAGGATGTGGGAGCGCAACGCGATGCACAAGGGGATGATATGCAGCGCGGTACTCGCGCGCGCGGACTCGAGCGCGCGGTCGACTGTCGCGAGGGCGTGGGCCGCGTCGCCGCGGTAGAACTCGCGCTGCGCGTAGATCGTGAGGGCGTCAGCGCGTTCCGGCCGGGTGAGGGGGAGGGCGATCACGGGAGCGAGCACCTTGTCGGAGGCGTCGACGGCGTTGGCGATCCAGAGGGCGAAACCGTCGGTGATGCGCAGGCGGGCCTCCGCGGCGGTCAGCACCTCGCCCGGTCCTGCGCTGTGGGCGGCGAGGGCGACAGTGCTGCGCGTGATGGTGGCCGGAAGGTCGACGACGGCGAGTTCGAGGCTCGCCACCACGGCGGCGGTGAAGTGTTCGTGCGGGTCGAGGCCGTCGGAGCCCCCCTCGTAGTCGGTGAGGGCGCGCTGCACGAGGCTGAGCGACTCGTGGAAGTCGCCGAGCAGATAGCCGATTCCACCGAGGACCATCTCCCGGCCCAGGCTCGGCGTGCAGCGCGCGATGCTCGGGGAGAGCGTGCTCGCGAACTCCGCGTCATCCGCGTAGAACGACAGGGCGCCCGCCATCTGCAGGCGGCGTTCGCGCTCGAGCGTGACGCTCGAGACCCCGCTCGCGCGGCCGTACATGCGTGCTGCCTCGTGGTAGCGGCCGATCGTCGCGATTCGTTCGCCCTCCGCCTCGAGCTCCGCCGCGAGAGCATCGTCGGTGTGCTCGGTGGCGTGCAGGAGGTGCTCGAGCCGCGGCCAGCCGACGAAGGCATCGGCCGTTGCAGCGTGCAGTGCGCGTCGCGCCGTCGGGTTGAGCGAGCGGCGCACAGCCGAGCGCACGCGAGCCGAGCGCAGGGTGAGTTCGCGCTGGCCGTGGTCGTTGAACGGGTGCACAAGGCCCGACTCGAGGCCGTCGTCGAACGACACGTCGATGCCGGCGCGCTCCGCGATCGACACGAGAGACGAGATGGCGATCGGGTCCTCGACCACGGCGAGGAGCTCGACGAGCGCCCGACCCGGCGTCGAGAGCGCGTTGAGTGTGTCGTCGAGTTCGGCGGTGAAGCTCTCTGGTGCGGGAAGAGAGCGGGGCACCGAGACGTGCAGGCGCTGCCCGAGGTCATCGAACGCCTTAACCAGGTGCAGCGGGTTGCCGTCGGTGAGCTCGGCGAGAATGTGGGCGCGTGTCGGTGCGAGAGCGGCGATTCCTCGCTCGGCAGCCAGCTCGATGGTCTGCTGCGGGGTGAACCCGACGAGTTCGAGCACCGCGCCGCGATCAGCACGACTACTCGTCGGCTTGAGCTTCGCGACGAGGGGGGAGGCCCCGGTGCGCGCCGCAACGATCACCAGCACCCGGCCCTTGCGCAGCCCGTGCAGGTCGCGCCAGTGGGTTGCGGTGACCGATGCATCCAACTCGTCTGCATCGTCGATGATGCGCAGGAGCGGTCCGGTCGTCGCCGGATCGGCGGAGAAGTCGGTGAGAGCCGCTTCAATCTCGCGCAACAGCCAGGTTTTGCCGCTGCCGGCCTCGCCCTCGAGCGTCACGATCTGGGCCGTGCCAGCCCTCGCGCGATCAGCGGCAGCGAGGAGGGCTGTTCGCTCCCGAATGCGATCGACCACGTGTTCCTATCCCGCCCGGGAAACCGGATGTTCATTCACTCTACCCAGTGTCAGTTTCATTGGAACGGCAGGATTTCTCAGAAAATCCATGCACACGGATGGAAATGAGGGTTTAACCCTTAACACGTTCGATGACCACGGGAGAAGGATGGATGGCGGCCGCGATCGAACACGGCGGCCGTCCCCCGATGCGTCCTGTTTCTCCCGCCCTCGATAACCCCCGTAGTGGGGCGAGGAGGAACAGGTGCGGATACGCCCCAACCGGTGCGCTGGGTACTACCCTGTGAAACTGAGCCTGGCTCGACACTTACTACCTCTCGATCTCGGAGTACACATGCTGCACCGCCCGTCAGTCCTGCCCGGATCGGTCCGACGCCGCTCGGTGTCGATGTCCCTCATCGCGGCCCTCATCGCAGCCCCGCTCGCGCTGGCACCGGTGTCGATTGCGGCGGCGGATGAGGCTGTCGCCCCGGTTGCCGCAGAGGCAGTCGTCGAGACGGCGCCGGTCGACGTTGCGGCTGAGGTAGTCGCCGAGGAGCCAGCCGTGGAGCCCGCTGCTGAGCCGGCACCTGCTGTCGAGCCAGTCGAGGCCGCAGCCGCGCCAGCCGCGCAGCCGATCGCCGCGCCGTCTGCTCGCGGACCCCAGGCACTGGCCGCGACCGTCGGCACCCCCACCTTCTGGGTGATCGGCTCCGATGGAATCCTGACCTTCTCCTGGGGCTTCGACGTAGCGACCTACACGCAGGTCGCCTTTCTGGAGATCGAGTACAAAGACGCCGATGGTCTCTGGGCGCACTACGCCTACTACACGCCCAACCGGAGCACCGACTCTGTTCCGTTTCCGAATCACGTGACGCACGAGTTCCGTGCTCGGAGCGTGAGTTTCGCCAACGACTCGACCGAGTGGGTCTACAGCGGAGCCGTCATGGCGGGCGAGGTTCCCGGCGAACCATCATCGGCCACGCTCACGGCGGGAGTCGATTCGCTCACTCTGGTGACGGGAGCTTTGCTCGACGAGGGATCCGGTGACTCAGTCATTAACGTGGACTATCGCGCGACGACGGTCGACAACTCCGGTACCTGGCTGCACGCGGTCGACGACGCGACCCAGATCACCGGACTCAGCGCTGGCACGGAGTACGAGGCACGAGTGCGCGCCTCCAACCCCAAGGGGATCAGTGTGTGGGTCGTGTCGAACGCCGCAACGCCCATCGCGGCGAGCGTGCCGTCGGCGCCGACCTCGGTGACCGCATCGAGCGCAATCGCAAGCGTTTCCATCAACTGGCAGCCGCCTGCCGACGCGGGCTCCTCGCCGATCACCGGATACCACTACGACTGGAAGGTCAGTTCCGGCTCCACCTGGACGTCGCTCTCCGCGCTCTCCACTGACCGCAGCAAGTCGATCACCTCATTCAACTTCGGGCAGAACCACGACCTCCGGGTGCGTGCAGTCAACGCCGCGGGACCGGGACCGTGGTCGTCGGTCGTCAATGCAACGCCGCAGAACATCATGATCCCGCCGTTCCCGCCGTTCCCGCCTGCTCTTCCGCCGGCAGCTCCGACCGCTCTCGTGCTGACTGCGGGCGACGGAACCATCACCGCGAACTGGACTGCACCGGCGGGCACCGTCAGCAACTACACGGTGGAGGTCGCCGCCACCGGCCAGCTCACGCAGAACTTCACCCCAACCAGCACCACGCAGGTCATCACCGGGCTCGCCAACTCCACGAGCTACACGGTCACGGTCAAGGCCGTCAACGCGGGGCTCTCGAGCGCTGCGCTGATCGACTACCAGACTCCGTTCGTCTTGGCGCCGGTTCTCACCCTCGCCAACGGGCAGCCGGCAGGCTCCACGCTCCGTGCGGGCGACAAGGTCACCATCAGCGGAGTCGGCGCGATCCCGCTCATGCAGATCTTCGCCGAGCTCCACTCGACGCCGATCGCGCTCGGCAACACGCAGACGGCAGGGAACGGCAGTTACAGCTTCACCGTCACCATCCCGAAGTCCGTGTCGCCCGGGTCGCACTCGCTCGTTCTGTTCCTGAGCGGGGATGGCACGACCATCGCCGGGACGACCTCAGTTGCCGTCACCGTCGCAGCTCCCGCCGCAGTGCCGGGCGGCACCGGAACCCTCGCGATCACCGGTGCAGACCCGGCGGGCGCACTGTGGCTCGCGTTCGTCGCCCTGCTCGGCGGCATCGCGCTCACCGTCAGGTCACGCCGCCGCACCGCGTAAGCCGCACCGCATAAACAGCACCGTGTAATCCGTCGTACAGCGGTAGGGCGCAGTCTCTTCGAGGCTGCGCCCTTGTACGCTCGCACGAGTATGAACCGCCCACTCACCGCCCTGTTCGCAGCCTTCGAAGCTGCCCTCGTACTCGGCATCGGCATCGCCATCCCGCTCGCGCCCCTCACGGTTCTCTGGGGAGTGCAGTACGGCTTCGCCGTCGACTGGGCCGCGTTCTGGCGGGCATCCGTCGACATCTGGCTCATCGGCCACGGCGTCGACGTGCGCATGGCACTCGACCCGGTCGTCGCGCAGGGTCTCGGTCTCATCGGCGCGGATGCAGCCTTCCAGGTCACCATCGCGGCCCTCGGCTTCGGGCTCCTCACGCTGCTGTTGGGCGTGCGGGCGGGCCGCCGGGTGAGTGAGACCCGCTACCGCCTGCTCGGGGAGCTCGCCGCCCTCGGCACCTTCGCCGGCCTCTCCACCCTCGTCACCCTGAGCGCGCTGCACCCCAACGCGCGGCCCTCGATCGCGCAGGGCATTCTGCTGCCGACACTCGTGTTCGGTGCGGGAATCCTCATCGGCTCGCTGCAGACCCGCAGGGCAGCGGGGGATGACTCGGGCAGTTCTCTGCGGGACTGGATCGACGACTGGCATCCATCCGTCCGCGCCGCGGTGGGTGTCGCGCTGCGCGGCGGGGCCATGGCGTCGCTCGCGGTGATCGCCCTCGCAGCCGTCGCCGTCGCCCTGCTGCTCGCCACCAACTACGCGGGCATCGTCACGCTCTACGAGGGCCTGCACACCGAGGTGCTCGGTGGCATAGCCCTCACCGCTGGCCAGATCGCCGTGCTGCCGAATGTCGTCATCTGGGCGGCCTCGTGGTTCATCGGCCCCGGTTTCGCGATCGGCGTCGGTTCAGCGGTCAGCCCGCTCGGAACGACGCTCGGACCAATCCCCGCCGTTCCCCTGCTCGGCGCACTGCCGAGCGGCGACCTCGCCTTCGGCTTCGTCGGACTGCTCGTTCCCGTGCTCGCCGGGTTCCTCGCTGGAGCACTGTTGTTTCCGCGACTCGAGCCGGGCGTGCGCTACCTCGTCGGTGCGGGTGGGGGCATCGGCCTCACCTCCGGCCTCGCGCTCGGGCTCCTCGCCTGGTTCTCGGCGGGAGCAGCAGGGCCAGGGCGGCTGTCCCAGGTCGGCCCCGACCCCTTCGCCGTCGGCATCTGGGCCGCTGTCGAGATTGGGCTCGCCGCCCTCGCCGGACTCCTCGCCGCATCCCGCGTGCCCGCGACTGATCAGCCCGCCGCAAGCCCTCGGTGACCGCGCGGTAGGCTTGTCGCCGTGCTCTCGGTGGTCGTACTCATTTCAGGTGGTGGTTCGAACCTGCGCGCACTGCTCGATGCGTCACAGGACGCCGAGTTCCCCGCGCGCGTGATCGCAATCGGCGCCGACCGGGATGCAACGGGCTTCGCCCACGCCGAGGCCTACGGCATCCCCACCTTCTCCGCGGCGCTCTCCACCTACGACTCGCGGGATGCCTGGGGCGACGCGCTCCTCGAGCAGATCCAGGTCTGGAACCCCGACCTCGTCGTGCTCAGCGGGTTCATGAAGCTGCTGCCGCCCGCCGTCGTCGCGGCGCTCAGCCCGGCGCTCATCAACACGCACCCCGCCTACCTGCCGGAGTTCCCCGGTGCGCACGGAGTGCGCGACGCCATCGAGGCCGGGGTCACCGAGACCGGCGCGAGCGTCATCGTCGTCGACAACGGTGTGGACAGCGGACCGATCCTCGCCCAGGAGCGCGTCGCCGTGCACCCCGGCGACACGGAAGCCACCCTCCACGAACGCATCAAACCCGTCGAACGTCGCCTGCTCATCCAGGCCATTCTCGACATCGCCAACGGACACATCGACCTCAAGGACTACGCGACAGCATGAGCGGCCCCAGCCACGACCCATCCCTCTACCGCCCCCGCGACGTCGTGGCCATCAAGCGCGCACTCGTCTCGGTGAGCGACAAGACCGGCCTCATCGAACTCGCCACGGCGCTCGCCGCTGCCGGGGTCGAGATCGTGTCCACCGGCGGTTCCGCTGCCGCGATCGCAGCGGCAGGCATTCCGGTGATTCAGGTCGGGGATGTCACCGGCTACCCCGAATCACTCGACGGACGCGTGCGCACACTGCACCCGGCCATCCACTCGGGACTTCTCGCCGACCTGCGCCTCGAGTCGCACGAACGTGAGCTCGCCGAGCAGGGCATCGCGCCGTTCGAGCTCGTCGTGTCGAACCTCTACCCCTTCGTCGAGACGATCGCCGCGGGTGTCACGGGTGACGACGCCATCGAGCAGATCGACATCGGCGGCCCTGCGATGGTGCGCGCCTCTGCAAAGAACCACCACAACGTGGCCATCGTCACCTCGCCCGCGTCGTACCCGCAGATCACCAAGGCGCTCGCCATCGGAGGCACGACGCTGTCGCAGCGCCGCCGCCTCGCGGCCGAGGCCTTCGCGCACACCGCGGCCTATGACGCTGCCGTCGCCTCGTGGTTCGCCGGGCAGCCGGTCCCTGAGGCTGTCGAAGGGCTCGAAGTGCTCGCCAGCCCCGACCAGGCTTCGAGTGCCTCAGCCACCGAGTTCTCCCTCACCGCGACCCTCAAGCAGACCCTCCGCTACGGCGAGAACTCACACCAGTCAGCGGCGCTCTACGTGCGTGACGGCGGCACCGGCATCGCCCAGGCCGAGCAGCTGCACGGCAAGGAGATG
>Ga0247817_10000533_pt1 | contig 21045 bp, 24 predicted proteins | sample UWRJL212509R1_FD_178010 | JGI IMG/M metagenome (GOLD analysis project Ga0247817, IMG submission 178010) | Plant litter microbial communities from Arlington Agricultural Research Station in Wisconsin, United States - UWRJ-L212-509R-1 | ecosystem: Environmental > Terrestrial > Plant litter >...
GACCGTGAACGACGAACTTCTTGCCCGTGCGGCAGAGCTAACCGGCAGATCCGAGGCATCCACTCTGCTGCGACTGGGACTCGAGGCGCTGGTCGAGCGCGCGAGCGCCCGCCGTCTTGCGCTTCTCGGAGGCAGCGACGCAACTGCAGACGCCGCGCCGAGGGAGCGAAAGCCGGCAGCGTGATCCTGGTCGACACGTCGATCTGGATCGACCATCTGCACGCCAGCGATTCCGAGCTCGTGCGACTTCTTGACGAATCTGCGGTGGTGACGCATCCCATGGTGATCGGGGAGCTTGCCCTCGGTCGCCTCAAGCACCGGTCGAAAGTACTCGACGCGCTGGGCGGCTTGACTGCGCTTCCGACAGCGTCACACGCGGAAGTCCTGCGATTCGTGGATGCCCACCACCTGTATGGCACGGGTCTCAGCCTCGTCGACTGCCACCTGCTGGCATCCACTCTGCTGGTACCGGGCACGGTGCTGTGGACACGAGACAAGCGCCTGACAACTGAAGCCACGAAGTTGGGGATCGCACACTCCGAGCGCTGACGCAAACGGCCGCACACCCCGAAGGGTGCGCGGCCGTTTTGCGTGAGTGGTGACTACGGAGCCGGGGTCTCCTCGACCTCGGGCTCGTCGGTGCTGTCGTCCGCAGGAGCTTCGTCGAAGCCGCACTGCTTGCGCTCCTGCTCGACCTGAAGCGTCAGGCGCTCCTTGCCGGCGGCGTGAGCCTCGGCGACGGTTCCTTCGTAGATCTTGCCGTCGGCTGATTCCATGTTGACGGCGGACACCTCGGAGCACAGGTGGAACACCTTGCCCGACTTGGTCCAGTAGACGAGGTTCTCGCCGCCGGTAGCCTCCGTGACGGCCGCGGTCTCTGCCGCGTACTGCTCGGTCGAGGGCGGGTTCACCGAAGCGCCGAAGGTTCCGGATGCACCGAGCAACACGATGGCGATGATGCCGGCGATCGCCTTCTGCTTGCCGTCCATGTTCTTGTTCGTGAAGATCAGCACGATGAGCGGGATGAACGCGATCGCGGAGATGATCACGCCGAGCTGGTTCTGCACGAAGAAGCGCACCTTGTCAGACTTCGACGCGGGGTCGAGACGGTTGGACTGCTTCCAGAGCAGCGAGCCGCCGATCGCGAGGGCGGCGATGCCGACCAGCAGCCCGATGAGCAAGATCATGTTGACCGGGTTCTGCTTGAGCACCCAGAAGATTGCGAACGCCTCAGCGCCGATCGCGAGAACCCAGAGCAGGATCGCGAGCAGACGGAAGTTCAGCGCCTTCTTCTTGGCCTCCGGCGTGGCCGTCCAAGTCGGCTCGGCGGCCGTGGTCGCGGTCTCGGGCTCGATCGACTCGACCCGCACTACCTTCTTGTCGCTTTTCTCAGCCACGATGTGCCTCCCTCGGTGTAATTGAGACAAGATCATAGCGGGATGCCGTTAAGCCCGTGATTCCGTTTCCGGTTAGCGGGGGCTCCTATGCTGGGCGCATGCCCCGGCCCAAGCGTAAGCAGACATTCAGCGAGAAGCTGGAATGTTGGATGCCGAATCGAACCACTGAGTTCAGCGTCGGCATTAGCGTGCACTCCGAGGTCATTGAGCCGCAGGAGTTGGCGTTCGTCGCTGGCGCATTTGACGAACGGTGGGAGCCACCGAAGATCAGTGGCTTGCGATACCCGAAACCGCGCCCGGGATCGCGTTTCGATATTCACCTTGTCGACGATTCGACAGCTGCAGCATCGACGAACGTGCGCTTCGCGTGTGAGACATCCGACGGTCCGGTGATTACTCGTTTGTGGGAGCTTGATCCCGACGTCAAAGTGGGGGTACACGCTTTCCATTACCTGTCTGATGTGGGCTCCTTTGAGCCGATCGAGTTGAGTGCAGCGGCGGTCTCCGCACTTGCATCACCCACTCTGCGAATGGACTGGTTCGATATTGACCAGAGCGGAGCGGGAGGGCACCCCATCGCGAGATCCCTGCTCGATCCGCTCATCAGTCGCCGAGTGGGTCGTCGGACCCGACACTCTCTCGTTCTCCAGGTCGGCAGATCGGAGGTAGCGCGATTCGAGCCTGCGAAAGATCCCGACGGCGACGACGGTGACACTCTGGTCGGTCAGGTGCGCGGCTGGCTGGCCAGCAATGCACTCCCTGTTGGGGCCACCTTCGTCGCGAAACAGATCATCCGCGTGCCGGGAGACCAGGGCATCGGCCTTGGTTTCGAGCAAGCCCTCTTTACGGTGCTCGCCGAGAACGATCTCGGATTCGAACTGCGCACAGAAACGAGATTCAACCCGCGCAGTTGGCAGTCCTAGCCCATGCCCAAGCGCACCCCGCCGCCCGCCCCGAAGCTGTGGGCTCGCGTGCTCCCTGACCGCGGCTGGGTCATTACGCTGCCGAATGGCACGGTGCTCACGCGGGTTCGCACCCTCGGCTTTGACGAGGCTCAGGCGCTCGCCGAGGGCGGGTTGGTCGTGCACGTGAGTTTCGGGAATCCGGCCGCCGACCTCAGCGGCGACCACGCTGCGATCCGCGCCGCCCTTGACCGCGTCACCGACCACTTCGAGGTCGATAGCTACGGGATCGATCTGTTCGAGTCATCCAGCGGCCTTCGAGCTGTGGTGTTCGAGCACCGTCACTGAAGAGCAAGCGCCCTCACGCGAGGACCCCCAATGCACTTGTCGGCGATTGCCATTGTCCGCCTGCCCCATACACTCTGTGCACAGGGGGAAGATGAAATGAGCGAAACAACTGCGACGCCGAAACCGCGAATGCGACTCGGCCTGGGGTGGTGGGTGTTGATTGCCGTCGGGGTACTGGCCGTTCTCTCGTTCCTCGCGGTGGCTGGTCTTGGCATTTTCGCCTTTGTCAATCACAGCCTCAGGGAGACCAGCCCGGATCAGCCATTCATCGAGGGTTCCCCGCAACAACCGGATGCGGAATCACCACTCATTTGCCCCAAGCAGTGTTTTGACATCACGGCCGCGACGCTGCTGGCCGTAACTGCCGAAGACGTTGCGCAGTTGTCGATAAACGACGAGGTCCCGGATGTGTCTGGTCTGAGCACGGTCGCCGACGTCGCGCCAGCCGTTGGTGAGCAGTGGCTGGAGCTCGGCGGAGACGAAGAATGCGCGTTCATCCCGGTCAACGCGCCGTACATCAGTGTTGGGCCCGACAGCACTTCGCCTGATCCCGTCAGTTGGGTTCAGGCATGGGAGACAGATGCAGAGATGACAGACATCGCTGGTCGCGTCTTCCCGTCAACTGAAGAGGCCAGTGCTTTCATGCGGGACCTGCACGATCGTGTTACCGCCTGCCCCTGGCAGGACATGAACCTCCCCACGGCGGGTGGTGCTGACACGTATCTCGTAGAGATCACCCCACAGGCCGCGATCGACGTGCCGGACGAAGTTGCTGCGGTGGGGTGGGTTCGCGAGGGAACCCCTGGCCCGCGATGGCGGTCTTATGTGTGGGACCTCCAACGCGGCAATCTTGTGGTCCAAGTGCGAGTACTCACAGACGGTCGCATACTCGAACAGGATGTTGCGACGTACACAGAAATCCTCGCGGATCGCTTGAGTGGGCTCCAGCCGACGAAAGACTGAAGTTCACACTGTCGCAGCGGGGTACCCTGAACACCGAGGTGGCGCGGTGCTGCACATAGAGGGAGCACACGCATGAGCCTGATCCGCCTGAACGACGTCGAGGTCAGCTTCGAGAATACGAAGGTGCTGCGCGAGGCGTTCTTCCGCCTGGAGGCGAAGGACCGCGTCGGGCTCATCGGCCGCAACGGTTCGGGTAAGTCGACGCTGCTGAAGCTCGCGCTCGAGCAGGTGCATCCCGACTCCGGCACTGTCACGATCGAGACCGGAACCAAGTTCGGCTACTTCTCGCAGTTCTCTGAACTCGACGGCCAGGCGACGATCACCGAGGTGCTCGAGGGGCTGTTCAGCGACATCCATGCGGTCGAGGCCGAGCTCGCGCAGATCGACACGGCGATGGCCCAGCCCGACGCCGACTACGATCCGCTCATCACGCGGCAGGCCGAGTTGTTCGAGCGGATGGAGTTGCTCGACGGGTGGGACTACAAGCGCAAGATCGACACCGCGCTCACGACACTCGGCTTCGCGCCCGAACACCGGGTGAGCCCGATCGACGATCTGTCGGGTGGATGGCGCAACCGTGCCGCCCTCGCGAAGATCCTCCTCGAGCAGCCCGATGTGCTGTTGCTCGATGAGCCCACCAACTTTCTCGACGTGGCGGGTGTCGAGTGGCTCGAAGGATGGTTCCGCGACTTCAAGGGCGCAGCCATCATCGTCTCGCACGACCGCAAGTTTCTTGATGCCGTGGTCACCCGCATCATCGAGGTCGAGAACTTCCACCTGCACGAGTACCCCGGCAACTTTGCCGAGTACGTGGTGGAGAAGCAGTTCCGGCTCAAGACTCTTGAGGCGCAGTTCCAGCACGAGTCCGAGCTGCTCGCCTTCGAGGCTGAGGGAATCGCCGACCGCCGCGAGGCCGCGAAGAACGCGAGCCGCGGTCTCGGCAAGCAGCTCTCCCAGATCAAGAAGTCGCGTGCGCCGCGGCCCACCGACCAGATCATCACCGAGATCTACGGCGGCCTGCACGTGAAGGATGTGCTGGCGCGCGTCGAAAGCCTGAGCAAGTCGTACGGCGACAAGCTCCTGTTCGAGGACGTCACGTTCGAGCTGCGTCGCGGAAACCGCATCGTCGTGCTGGGCTCCAACGGAAGCGGCAAGAGCACCCTGCTGCGCGTGCTGCTGGGGGAGGAGAAGGCGGATCACGGTCGCGCCGACTGGGCGAGCGGCGCGAAGGTCGTCTCCTATAACCAGGTGCTCGCCGACCTCGATCTCGACGACACCGTCACACACGCCGTCAACGCGATGCCCGACAGCCTCGCACTCACCGCGACCCGCAAGTCGGTGGGGCGCTTTCTCACGATGTTCCAGTTCTCTGAGGCCGACCTCAAGCGGCGCATCGGTAATCTCTCGGGTGGCCAGCGCGCGCGTGTCGCTATGGCGCAATGCCTGCTCTCCGGCGCGTCGGTTCTTGTACTCGACGAGCCCACCAACCACCTCGACATGGCGAGCACCCAGGTGATGGAACTCGCGCTCCTGCACTTTCCCGGCGCTGTGATCGTGGTGAGCCACGACCGGTTCTTCACCGAGAAGATCGCCAACCGGCGCATGGTCTTCGGCACCGACCCGTCGAAGCCCGGTTTCGTGGATGTCGGTGCCGTGTAGCGTGGGCGCATGGCCACCGAACCCGAGAAGTACGACCCGCAGGCGCAGCTCGAGCGCGCCCAGGCGACGATCTTCTCGATCATGAGCGGCGGCGACCTCTCCGCCGAGACGCTGCAGCTCTCAAACGAGTTCACGGATGCCACTGTCGAGCGGCTCAAGCACAAGCTGCGCGGGTCGCGCGACTAGCTCTGCTGCAGCACCCAGTCCATCGCGGCGTCGCACTCGCGCAGGATCGACACGTGCCCGTCGGCCGGTCGCAGCCACAACTCGGATACCCTGATCGTCTCGTGCAGCCACTCGCTGTGCGTCGCCGGAACCACGCGATCGTCGCCGCCGTGCACGAGCAGTACCGGCGTGGTGATGGCGGCGGGATCGAATCCCCACGGCGCAACGAAGGAAAGGTCATCGTCGGTGATGCCCTCGGGGCCGTCTGCGGATGCCACCCCCACGTCGTCGCCGAGCGCTGACCACGGGCCATCCAGCGCCGCGTAGTCGAGAGCGTTGAAGCTCGACGGATCGAACTCGGCGGTGCGCTCGAACTCTTCGTAGGCTTCGCGCCCGAGCAGTGCGGCGCGCAGCGACGGGCCGCCGCCGGCCATGCCCGCGAACCACTCTTCGGTGGCGCGGTAGGGCGCGAGGCTCGAGATCGCCACGGTTGCGACGACCCGCTCCCTCAAGAGGGCACCGGTTGCGAGCGCGGTCGGTCCGCCGCCCGAGTGGCCCATGGTCGCGAACCGGTCGACGCCGAGGGTGTCGAGTGCTTCGCCGAGGTCAGCGGCGATGGATGCAACGTTCCGCCCGCTATGCGCGCTCGATCCGCCGTAGCTGGGTCGCCCGAATGACATGAGGCGTAGGCCGCGCTCGGCTGCCGCGAGCTGGAGCGGACGGAGCAACGCCCCCGTCTGCGGCGACCCGTGGTGCCAGACGAGCGCAAGCCCGACCTCGCCCGAGTCATGCACCCGCAGGGTGCGGCCGTCGGAGAGGGTGACGTCGGTGGCGACATCGTCGAAGAGTGTGGGCATGCTCCATTCTGTGGCCAGCCGCCACCGCGCCGCCACTATGCCGCCAGCTCGTCTCCCTCAGCCGAGCCGTGGTGCTCGCTCAGTTCTGTGGCACGGATGATCTCTTCGGGCTCGGTGACATAGACCTTGTCGAGGGGTGAGGTCCAGCGAAGTTTGCCGTTGCCAATCTGTTCGACCATCCAATCGGTGAGAGATTTCAGCCGATGGTGTTTGTGGCATAGGTGGGCGAGGTTGTGGTGGGCGGTGTCGCCGCCGTGTTGCCATTCCTGGGTGTGATCGAGTTCGCATCGTCGGGCGGCCCGACCGCAGCCGGGGAATCTGCAGGTGCCGTCTCGAACCTGTAACCATCGTCGCAGTGCGGCGGGGATCTCGTACCGGTCGCGGCCGACCGAGAGGACTGCTCCGGTTTCGGGGTGGGTGAGGAGTCGCATGAGGTTGGGGGCGTTAGAGGCCAGGAGTGATGCTGTGTCGGAGTCGATGGGGCCGTATCCGTCGAGGATCGCTGGCTCGTCGCCGTGGCTGAGGAGTGTCAGCACGGGCACCGTGACATGCACGCTCGGGCGGATTGCCGCGAGGATCGTGCAGAGGTTCGGCGTTCCGAGAACCTCGGACGCTGAGTAGTTGGAGACGAGCAAACCGTCACACAAGGCGTCGGCCCGTAGTTGTTCGAGAGTGCGCGGGTCGCCCTCGCGCCTGGCTTTCTCCGCGGCCTCGGTGAGGCGGTCGAAGATCGCATGGGCGGATTCCGCTGGCAGATGCGCCGTCAACCAGGCCATTCCGTCGGCACCCGGTGCGATGGATACCGATCGCTTACTCAGGGCGATTTCGTGGCGGTGCTCGATCGACTCCGGATGCATCCGCTCCCGGTAGTCGCGTGCGTGCCGGTTGAACCTTGTCACAGTGTGTGTCAGTGCGAAGGGAAGCACCGTTTGCTCAAAGGCCGCACGCGACTCGACAGGCAGCGACGCGGCGTGATCAGCGACAACGTTCGCGTGACGCACGCTGATGTCACCCGCCTCGAGGGCGGCCAGCGTCGCCGGCAGGTAGGTCACGAGTGTTGCGCTCTCGTCGATCAGCATCATCGTCGCGTTCTCGGTGAGCCGCAGTGCACACGCGAGCTCCGAAACCAGAACGCGGCGGGCGGATTCCGACGTGCTCCACGCGTGCGCTTCTGTTGACGGCGTTGCAGCCTGGGCCGCGAGTGTTGACAAGTGACGCGCTTCGTCAACCTTGCGCGCCCGCGCGGCATGCAGCGATGCGACCTGCCGGTCGATCGCCGCGACCTCATCCACGGCGACGCCGAGGGCATCCGCAAGCCGTGCGGTGAGGGTGAACTGCGTGCTACTCATAGATATACAATGCACCCTGCCACCGACATCCGGGATGGCGCGGCCACCACCTGTGGAAAGAGTCGAACGAGTGGACTCAGGGGTGTAGAAGGGGCCGAGCTACGAGGCCGAACCCCGCGCCGCCCGCCACTCGCGCCATGCCTTCCACGCGCCGGTCGACCACAGCGCCCAGATCACGAGCAGCGGCTGAAAGAGAAGGCGAATAAAGCGTGCGGCGTCGGTGTCGAGTCCGAACGAATCGGAGTGCGTGACCAACTGGTTGATGTTTCCCGGAAAGATCGCGACGAAGAACGCGGCGACGATCCATCCCACCCAGATCTTGTACTTGTACAGAACGATGAGGGCGAGCCCGAGTGCGAGCTCGACGATGCCCGATGCGACAACGACGAAGTCGACGGGCAGCGGCAGCCACACTGGCACCTGGGCGACGAATGCCTCGCGGGCGAAGGTCAGGTGACTCGTTCCGGCAAGCAACAGAACGGCGCCGAGGATGACACGGGCGATGGTCCGGGGAAGCGAGGTAGTCATTCGGCAAGAGTACGACTCCGAGGGGTGCTACCGTCGCCGGATGATCCCCGTCGTGCGCCCGCGATTTCTCTGGCTGGCTTTTGGGCTCACGCTGTATGGGGTGCTGGGGGCGATCGTCACAATCGTCATCCTGTCCTTGGGCGGATTTTTCGAACCTGTCGGAATCGTGTTGGCGTCGGTTGGGCCATCTGCGTGGGGCATCGGGGCAATCGGAGCTGGGCTGGCGTCCTGGAGCGTGGTCGGTGGCACGCCGGTTAGAACGGTGTGGCTAGCGGCGATAATGACCACCAGCGCGCTGTTCTGGGCCGTTGCGTACTTCGCGTTGGTGAGCCTGTACAACTGGAGCCACGCCGAGACGCTTGTCTACTGCGAGACGCCATGCCCGCCGGATCTGTTTCCGCTGCGCGTCTGGCTCGCCCTCGCACTGACGGCCACCGTCCTTCTCGTAGTAGTCGCCCTCGCCTCACGCCAACTCGACGTGCGCGAGCGGATTCAACTCGCAGCCGCTGTGCTCGTGGCATCCATCCCATTTCTCAATCTGGCGATCTTCGTAAACCCAGAAAGAACCCGCCCAGTGCCGGACATAACCCCACGTGAGCACCGTTAGCAGGCCCGCGCGCCTCGAAGCCGTCATGCGTGACGTGGTCGAGCCCGTGCGCCGGTACCTTGCGCGGCGCACCGACGAGGCGACGGCCGACGACGTGCTGAGCGAGACCATGGTCGTGCTGTGGCGGCGGCTTGACGATGTGCCGGAGGACGCGATCCCGTGGGCGATCGGCATCGCTCGGCTCCAGCTCGCCAATGCGGAGCGCGCCGCGCGACGACAGCGTCGGCTGTTCGCCCGTATAGCGACGATCGATCCGCCGGCGACTGTGCCCGATCACGCCGCGAGCGACACCGACTACATCCGTGACGCGATCGCCCGGCTCAAGCCCGGCGAGGCCGAGGTCGTGCGCCTGTGGGCCTGGGACGACCTCAGCCTCGAGCAGATCGCGGCCTCCCTTGGCATCTCGGCCAACGCTGCGACGATCCGCCTGCACCGGGCTCGCAAGAAACTCAAGTCAGAAATCGGAAAGGCCACCGGTGAACCCGGACATACAGCAGTGAAGGAAGGAGAAGGCGCATGAACATGGATGACGATCTCTCGAAGGCCGACCCCGCGGCGTCACTCTCCCCCCTCAGCCCCGACCGTTTCGAACGACTGAGAGTTACTGCAATGACCGAGACCACCACACCCACCCACCGCTCGCGCACTCGCGCCACCTGGGCGCTCGCCGCTGGTATCGCGGTGCTCGCCGTTGGCGCGTTCGTCGTGCCCGCGCTGACCCCCGCCACCCCGCCGACCGCGTTTACCGCGGGCGGCGTCGAGGGCATCGCGGCCAAGTGCATCGAGGTTACCCCGGCATCATTCGACCAGGTGGATGTCGCGTTCAAGGCGACAGCGACGGCGATCGAGGGCGACTCCGTCACTCTGACGGTCACCGACCGCTACACCGGGGAGGTCACCGACACGGTCACCACCACGCAGGGCGACGGACAGATCTCCGACGGTGGACCCCTCGTTTACGAGGAGGGCGCGAGCTACCTCATCGCGGTGTCGGACGGCACGATCCTCTCGTGCGGCATCTCGAGCGCAGCATCCGACTATCTCGAAGGCGTTTACAAGCAAACGTACGGCAAATAATCCGGTGCCGACGGAGGGTTGGCGCGCATAATAACCCTCCGTCAGCGCGGGTCGCTCCAGTCGGGTAAACTTGTTGTCTTGGGCGTAGCGCTCGGAGCATCACGAAACCAGAACAGAGGCACATCCGGATGAATCTCACCGTCGGCGAAACCCTCGTGTACCCGCACCACGGAGCGGTCACGATTACGGACATCCAGCAGAAGTCGATCAAGGGTGAAGAGAAGAGCTTCATGACTCTTCGTGTTCACACGAGCGAGCTGACCATTCAGCTTCCCGTCGACAACGCTGAGCTTGTCGGAGTTCGCGACGTCATCGATGCCGATGGTGTCCAGGCTGTGTACAAGGTTTTGCTTGACCCGTTTGTGGAGGAGCCAGGCAACTGGTCACGCCGCTACAAGGCCAACCAGGAGAAGATGGCTTCGGGCAGTGTCTACCGCGTTGCCGAGGTCGTCCGCGACCTGTGGCGCCGCGACCAGGACCACGGCGTTTCGGCCGGCGAGAAGCGCATGCTGCAGAAGGCCCGCCAGGTTCTCGAGTCCGAGCTCGCACTCGCGCTCAGCGTTACCGACCTCGAGGCGTCGGGCGAGCTCGATAAGGTGCTCGCCGGTTCGCTCGAGCCCAAGGCTTCCTGACTCGCGCTTAAACCACCACCGGCCCACCGTGGGAGCGGTGAGCCGGGGCGGGTACTGCGGGTGTAGCTACTGAGGCGTCAGTTCTTACTGCGCCGCGAGCTTTTACTGCGCCGCTAGGGCGAAGCGCACTGCGCCCGCGTCATCGAGCTGGGCGTCGAGGATCTTGTCCCCGACCACGGCTGCTGCCGCGGCATCCAGAAATACTCGTGCCCCTGCGTTCTCCACGATCTCGTCTGCGGGCGCCGGTTCCGGCGCGACCGAGACGGACAGGTTGGTGCTGCCGTCCTCCGGCGAGCTGATGCGCAGTCCACCGGTATCGGTGCCGAGTGCGCGAGTAGCGAGATCCTTGACAGCAGTGCTTGCATTGTCGGTGAGGGTCAACATGGTGTGTCCTTCCGGTTGCGTGCGAGGTATCAACACTTCTCGGGTCGCCGCCGAGTCGCAATCAAACGGATGAACCTCTCCGGGCTTGCACACGTGACACTCAGGGCAGTGCGTTCCGAGGCGTGAGTAATGCGCACGCAACATGCGCGATCTATCCTGAGTGCATGCGAGACGAACAGCAGCGGATCATCCACGAACTCAATGTCGTGCCGGCCGTGGACCCGGCCGACCAGGTCGAACGACGCGTGCAGTTTCTCGTCGACTACCTGAGCTCGACCGGTGCGAAGGGCTTCGTGCTCGGCATCTCGGGAGGGCAGGACTCCAGTCTCGCCGGCCGTCTTTGCCAGCTCGCCGTCGAGAAGCTCCGCACTGACGGAACCGACGCGACCTTCGTCGCCGTGCGCCTGCCGTACACAGTGCAGTCCGACGAGGAGGATGCCCAGCTCGCGCTGCAGTTCATCCAGCCCGATCGCACGGTGACCTTCAACATCCACCGCGCTGTCGACGGCTTCGAAGACGAGTACGGTGACGCTCTCGGCGAGCCGATGACCGACTTCAACAAGGGCAACGTCAAGGCGCGCAGCCGCATGATCGCCCAGTACGCGATCGCCGGCCAGCTCGGCTACCTCGTTGTGGGCACCGACCACGCCGCCGAGGCAGTCACCGGATTCTTCACCAAATTCGGCGACGGCGGAGCCGACCTCCTGCCCCTCACCGGCCTCACCAAGCGCCAGGGCAAGTCGCTCCTGCAGCACCTCGACGCTCCCGCGCGCCTCTACGAGAAGGCGCCGACGGCCGACCTCCTCGACGACAACCCCGGCCAGACCGACGAAGCCAACCTCGGCCTCGCCTACGCGGATCTCGACGACTACCTCGAGGGCCTCGACGTTCCCGTCGAGGTCGCCGAGGCCATCGAGCTGCGCTACCGCTCCACGGAGCACAAGCGCCAGCTTCCGGTGTCGATGTTCGACACGTGGTGGGGCTAGAGGTTCTCCACGAGCGCGCGCCGCAGCCCCTCCGGGAGCGCGGGCGGCACGTCCACATCGACCGCGAGAGCCTGCACCGCGCGACTGTAGAAGTTGCGGGCGGCGGCCGCCAGCGCGATGTCGACGATCTCACGGTCGGAGAAGCCCACTTCGCGCAAGCGCAGGCTGTCGGCATCCGTCATGGTGTCTGAATCGGTGCTGACCTTCTCGGCGAACTCCATCATCTCGACCTCCGCCTCGGTGAGGTCGGCGTCGCGGTAATTGCGCGCGATGCGCGTCAGCTCCTCCTCGGGCATGTACTTGAGCGATTTGAGGCCGTGCGCGAGCAGGCAGTGCTCCGAGCGGGTGCCGCGCGCTGCCGCGAGGGTGACGAGCTCGTAGCGGCGCTTGTCCATGGGCCCCGCGATCGCGCGGATGAGATTCTCGAAGGCGCGCACCGCCTCCGGATTGAGCGCCATGACTTTGGTGTGGCTCGGCACGTACCCGAGATCGTGCACGTCTTCTGCGTAGAGCTCAGCAGCGAGCCCGGTGACATCCACTTCTGAAACCGTTTCGATTATCGACATGCTCCCCATGCTGGCACCGCGACCGCCAATGGGGAAGAGTGAGTGGATGACCGGCTTTCCGATGTTCCCCCTCGGCTCTGTGCTCTTTCCGCACATGCCTCTACCGCTGCGTGTCTTCGAGGAGCGCTACATGGTCATGCTTGCGGGGATTCTGCAGGACGAACCGTCCGAGTTCGGCGTCGTGCTCATCGAGCGCGGCCAGGAGGTGGGTGGCGGGGAGAAGCGCTTCACTGTCGGCACCGTCGCGCGCATCGTGCAGCTCGAGGCGGGCGAGGGTTTCATCGCGCTGCTCGCCCAGGGTGACCGCCGGCTCGAGGTTGCCGAATGGCTCGATGACGATCCGTTCCCGCGCGCCGACGCCAGGTTTCTTGACGACCTCGAATGGGATGACGCGCTCGCCGACCTGTTCGAGAGCACCGAGAAGACTGTGCGCCGGGCTCTGGCCGTTGCGAGCGAGTTCGTCGACCAGCAGTGGGCTGTGGACGTCGAACTCTCCGATGACCCGGTCGCAGCGGCCTGGCAGCTAGCCGCCATCGCACCCCTCGGCGAGCTCGACCAGGTCGAACTCTTGCGCTCCGCGACACTGCGCGACCTGCTCGAATCCACGGCGAGACTCACGGATGCCGCTACTGAGACCATGCAGAGCTTCCCGCCCGATGATGAAGACGAGGACTCCGACTAGGCATAATCACTTCATGGACTCCTCCGCTGCCCTCGACGTCGCCCGGGCGTCCGTCGCGCGCGGAAACCCGCGCGGCGCGATCGTCTCGCTGCGCACGAGGGCAACCAACGAGCCGGAGTCCATGGAGGCACGCCTCGCCCTGGCGACCCTCTACCGCGAGCTCGGTCACGCCGACCAGGCCGGACGCTGGGGAAGCGCGCAACCCGGCTGGGCGAAGCCGGAGGAGGTCGCTGCCTTCGCGCGCATGGCAGTCTCGCTCAACGCGGGCGAGGGCAAACTGCGCTCCCTCATGCACTTGCAGCCGGGGATGGAGGTGCCTGAGGCTGTCCGCGAGGAGATGGCCCGGGTGCCTGTTGCAATGCAACCGGAGGATGACACCGCGTGGACGACCGGCATGTTCATCGTCCTGGCGGCGTTCGTGGTCGCAGTGTTTGGTCACGTGCTGGCATTCTGGATGGCGGCGGTCGGAGCAGACAACCCGCGCTCGCTGTCGCGCTGGACGATCCTCATCGTTGTCGGCCTCCTTGCCCTCGCCTCAGCAGTGTTCGCGGTCTCCGGCCTCGATGCGAAGTCCCGCGGCCACCTCTGGTTCGCACCCGTCGCACTCGTGCTCGGTTTCGCGACTGTCGCGCTCGCCTCCAACCTCGAGCGCGTCTACAGCTGGGAGCAGTAAGCACCAGGCGCTAGAGCAGGGCCCTCACCGTCGCCTCGACGGCAGCCAGCACGGCGGCTTTGCGTGCGGCGTTGCGGGTGGCATCCCGGCCGATGGTGCCTGTGTAGATGCGGTCCATGTTGGAGAGCACCTGCCACCCGTCGGCAAGCGTGAGGATCGTGAGCAGCAGGTCGCGCGCGTCGTCGTCGCTGAGCGAGGGCAGAGCTTCACGCACCCTCTGGACCTTGGATGCCGCGCCCGCCGCCCGCGCTTCGAGGGCGGTGGGCTCCGAGCGTTCGAGTCCTTCCCAGAAGGTCAGGCGCGCAAGCTCGGGATGGGAGACCTGGTAGTCGAACACGCGCCCCGCATAGGTGACGATCGCCTCCACGCCGGTGCCGGATATCTGGATCTCGTCCATGACGGCGGCGAGCTGCCGGGCCAGCACGAGGCCGAAGAGCTCCTCCTTGTTGCCGCAGTACTTGTAGATGCGCTCCTTGTTGACTCCGGCTGTCTTGGCGATGCGATCGACCCGGCCACCGGCGAGCCCGTAGGCGCTGAACTCGGCGGTCGCGGCATCCAGCAGCTTTGCTTTGGTGTTTTCGGTGTCCCAGGCCATGACTCCAACTATATAGTTGCAATTCTGGAAAAGCACCCCTATAGTCATTTCCAACCACTTAGTTGCAATTGGAGAATCATGACTGACACCACCGAAACCACCGCCACCGAAACCGCCACGAAGCCCCGCATCGTCGTCCCCTCGGTTCACGTTCGCGCGATCGCCACCTGGATCACGATCTTTCCGCTCGTCGCTATCGGAATGACGGCCATGGGCGCGTTCACCGGCGACTGGCACCCGATCCTGCGCGCGCTCGTGCTGACGCTCGTCGTCGTGCCGCTCGCCGTGTACCTCATCGTTCCGCGCATCCTCGGCTTCTACATGAAGCACATCGCGAACCGCTAGAACCTCGACGAGTGACCCGCGGCTCCTGGCGGATGCATCGACTGAGCACCCGCTGCTTGCCGCGAGGCGCAATTACCGGCAGATGATCGGTGAGGCCTTGATCTGCGCCGCGCTCAGGCCCGGTTCCAGAACGCTCACCATCTCTGGCAGCGAGCCGTAGGAGTACTTGTGACTCGGGTCGCGCGCGGTGCCATCCAGCTGCGCAGCGACTTTGTCGCACAGGATGTCCCGGCTCATGTCAGAGAGCTGCCAGCCCAGTGGCGCCTCGAGCGACGGCGACGTGTTCGGGGCAACGATGGCCACGCCGTAGCCCAGTTGGTCGCGGATCTCCGAGACGGCGACCTGGCACGGCGTGGCCTCCGGAGCCTTGGGTGCGACGCCACCCGCGACGTTCGGGTCGAGCGGGCACACCGAGGCGAACGAGTTGGAGATGCGCTGCAACCAGGTGCTCGCTTCGAGCTGCAACTTGTTCGACGACACCCCCACGAGCGGAACGACGAGTTCTGACTGAATGTGCGGGGGAGCCACGTCGATGTCCGCGCCCGCGGAGTTGCGCACGTAGAGCACGACCGGCACGACGATCGCCTCGCCGCGGTCTGTGGCGAGTGCATTGTGGGCCGAGATGATCGACGCGAGCTCCGGGGCGAGGTCACTGATCGTTCCGAGCCCGGTGTTGTCGTAGTAGCCGCCGTCGATGAGTTGCAGGTTCGGCACGCCGTCGACACATGCGGCCTCCCCGCTGCCCGCGGTCTCCGACGACACCCGGCCGGCCGGCGTGACGAACGGGAACCGCGCAGACAACATGGCCGCAGTTGCCCAGTCCAGGTTGATCGGGCAGTCGCGGTAGACCTCAACGAGGTCGAGAGCTGCGGGGAGCTCGGCCGTTCCGTTGCGGCAGTCCGAGACATCCCCGATTCCGGTGTTGGTCGTCGTGTGCGGGAGCCCGAGATCGAGTTGACTCACGAGCACCTTGCAGTCGAGATCGACGGATGTCGAGTTGAGCACGAGCCATCCGGTGGGCGACTGTCGGTTGAGGTCGTACGGCAGGCCGAGGTTGGGAGACTGCTTGCGCCACACTCCCTGCATGAGGGCGGCGCGGTCCTGCCATTCGAGAGACGTCGCTTCGGCGCCCGGTGTCTCCAGCGAGTACTCATTGCGCTCGGTGGGAATACGAAGTCCGGTCGATCCCGCGATCATGTCGCCGACGACAAGCGACGCGGTGACTGTGGCGAGGGCGGCGCTGCTTCCCAGGTCGGTAACTCGATCGACGGCTACGCCGTACTGCGCTGTCTGACTGGATGTCGCTGTCGCATCGTCAGGCGAGCTCGGCTTCTCCCTGAACAGCGTGAGTCCCACGGAGCCGCCGCTGGCCCCGCTCGACAGCAGCACCGCGGAGCGTGCACAGTCACCGGCGACGGCGAGCTGGCTGTAGACATCCACCGTCCAGGTCGCTGCCCGAATGCCGCCGCCCTCGGCCGCTGCGACGACGAGCGGTCGCACGCTCACGCCGTTGGAGGTTTCTCTCGTGCACTGCTCCGACGAGCCGTACCACTGCTGGAAAGCCTGGGTCAGGCTGAGTCGCTTCGACTCGGTCACGACGTTGGGCCTCTCCTGGATCGCGTGCGTGGGCGCTGATCCTGCAATGAGCGAGATCAGGAGGGGCACGACGACGAGGAGGGTGAGCACGGGGTTGGACCGCAGGTTCATCGCACGGAAGATGTGCAGCGGCTTGGTGTCCTGCATCTCCGCGATGCCGATCCCGAGCACGGTCGACCACGCGCCGAGCGCCAGGATCGCGGTTGAGGCCGGGCCGAGGAACGTCGCGAATCGCTCGGGAAAGACGGTGAACATGAGCAGGGTCAATCCCGCGATCACGAATGTCGGAATGGTGAATCGCAAGCGCCACCTGATCTCTGCGTCAGGAATATGCACGTCGGGCAGGAGCAGCCGCCCGACGTGACTCGAAGGCCCCGCCGCCGCGCGCGTCGTATAGAGGTACGTGTTGAGTGCTGCGGCACGTGCAGTGAGTGCGGGGATAGCGAGAAGTCCGATCCCGGTTCCGGCGCCGCAGAGAACAAAGAACAGGAACGTGTACCCAAGACTGCCGACGCCTTCAACACTCGACAGGAGGAGGGGCGCCGTGAAGGAGCGCAGGAGTGACAAGCCGGACACCGCGACCAGGGAGAACGCGAGGAGGTCGCCGGCGGCCGCGGAATCCTGGGCTCGTTCGATCGAGAACGGCGGAGCGGGGAGTGGATCAGAACCGATGTCGAGTGCGCGCAACAAGAGTGAGACGAGAAGTATCGCGACGAGAATGCCCTCGAAGATCCAGAACTGGCGGTGGTCGACGAAGAGCGCCGCGTCGCCCTGGTTCGCTCCGTAAATCGTCAATGCGAGATAGACGGCGAACGCGAGGATCGGGCCGGACAGCCACCACCAGATGCTCGCGGGCAAGGTGGGCATGTCCTGGCTGACGAACGACCGATGGTGCCGTTCGGCCCGTTTGCGTCCGAGAACGAACAGAATGCCGGCGACGATCGCGGTGGTCGCGAATGCGAGCACGGCGTGGAGGTACTCGTTGCCGTTGTCGATCCACGCCCGTTGCGCGTCGGGCAACTGTTCGAGAACGCCGGATCGAGGGACGATCGCGAGAACGGCGATCCCGATGACCACGGTCGCCGAGAGCCGCTGGGAGTACAGGGCGTGGCGGATACGGTTCGCTCCCGCCACTAGCGAGGCGCGCACGGGTCCATTGCGGAGGGCGCCGATGATCGACGCGAGAAAGGCTGCCCACGAAGCGGTGAACACGGTCGCCAGGAGATATCCGAACTGTGTCGTGCCGGGCAGCCCGACCACGAATGCCGAGGCTACGAGGGCGAGTCCGATGAGCTGCAGCACGACGGCCATACGGAGCAGAACGCGGGCCGCCATCCCGTTCGGTTGCCATCCCGGGACGGTCGCTGTGAAGAGGTCACGCAGGAGTCTGCTGACCACAACCCACAGCAGTGCGGAGATCGCGCAGTAGACGAGAACGAAGGGCCGCATCATCCATTCGCTGCCCGCCCACCCGGCCCAGGCTTCGACCTTTGTGAACGCGAGAACCCCGGTCGCGTCGCTGAGTGAGAAGGTCACACCCTGTGTCGTGAGCGTGTCAGCGATCAGTCGATCGGTCTCGGTGCTCGCGATAAGGCACACGACGATGACCAGAAGGAGACGGATGGCACGCGAGCCGGTCATGGCGCTGATAGTAGACCCGGTGGCATCCGCTGGGATAGGGCTAGCAATCGCGCGCAACCTGTAGCACGCCCGAAACACACCCTTGGTAGGCTTGGCGCACAATCGAATAACGGGCCGCACATATCGCGATGCGGGAGAGTCCACTTTGACGTGGACACCGAAGGAGCAAGACTCTCCGCCAATCTCTCAGGTATCAGTACCGCACCGCGAAGGCCACTCTGAAAAATGCGCACGGAGTGTGCAGGTTGAGCGTGTCGAAACCTGCTCCGTCGCTACCCACGGTGAAAACCAGTTACAACTGGTGAAGCTCTCAGGTTTATGACAGAGGGGGAGTTCTATCCGCAGCCCTCGCGCTCACAGGAGAACTCTTTGACTGACAGATTCAGCCCCCTTCATGACATTCACGTCGCAGGTGGCGCAAGCTTCACCGACTTCGCCGGGTGGCAGATGCCCGTGAGCTACGGCTCCGACCTCGCCGAGCACCATGCCGTGCGCACCGCCGCCGGTATCTTCGACATCTCGCACATGGCCGAGATCCAGGTCACCGGCCCCGATGCGGCGGCTTTTCTCGACTATGCGCTCGCCGGAAAGATGAGCGCCGTCAAGCCGATGCAGGCCAAGTACTCGCTCCTGCTCACCGCTGAGGGCGGCATCATCGACGACCTCGTCGTCTACGCGAACGGTGAGAACGAATACCTCGTCGTCGCCAACGCGGGCAACCGATTCGCCGTGGTTCCCGCTTTGCAGGAGCGCGCGGCATCCTTCGACGTCGAGGTCACCGACCGCAGCGACGATGTATCGCTCATCGCGGTGCAGGGGCCGAACTCCCGTGCGATCCTCGAGGCAACCGAGGGTCTCGTCATCCTCGAGGGCCAGACTCCGCTCGACGAGCTCAAGTACTACTGGTCGACGGGTGCCACCTTCGCCGAGGGCACGGTCTTCATCGGGCGCACCGGCTACACCGGCGAAGACGGTTTCGAGCTCTATGTCGACGTCGCGGATGCCGCGAGCCTCTGGCAGGCGCTCATGGCCGCCGGTGCCGACCATGGTCTTGTCGCCGCGGGCCTCGCCAGCCGGGACACGCTGCGCTTGGAGGCGGGCATGCCCCTCTACGGCCACGAGCTCGGTCTCGACACTTTTCCCGCGCAGGCCGGTCTCGGTCGCGTTGTCGCACTCACCAAGGAGGGCGACTTCGTCGGACGCGCAGCCTCAGAGGCCGGCCCCGCAGAGGGCGCACGCGTTCTCAAGGGGCTCACGACCGAGGGCCGACGCGCGGGCCGCGCCGACTACCTCGTCTTCAGCGGCGACACCGAGGTCGGCGTCATCACATCGGGCGCGCTGAGCCCGACCCTCGGCTTTCCGATCGCCATGGCCTACATCGACCCTGACGCCGACGAGAGCACCCTGACCATCGACGTGCGCGGTACTCGCATCGCTGCATCCGTCGTTCCCCTTCCGTTCTACAAGAGAGAGGCCTGAGACCATGGCTGAACAGTCTGAGCTCCAGTACACCGCCGAGCACGAGTGGGTACTCGTCGAGGGCGACATCGCGACGGTCGGCATCACGGCCTACGCCGCCGACAAGCTCGGTGACGTCGTCTACGTCGACCTGCCGAAGACCGACGCGACCCTCGCCGAGGGTTCGATCGTCGGCGAGATCGAGTCGACCAAGTCGGTCGGTGAGCTCTTCGCTCCCGTCAACGGCACCGTGGTCGAGGCCAACGAGGCCGTCGTCGCAGACCCCAGCATCGTCAACAGTGACCCGTTCGGCGATGGCTGGCTCATCAAGGTGCGCTTCACCGAGCTGCCTGCGCTGCTGAGCTTCGCCGAGTACTCAGCCCTGGTCGCCGAGTAATGTCGGTTCCTTTCACCCAACGCCACATCGGAACGGGCGCGGCGGCCCAGGCCACCATGCTCGAAGCCCTCGGCTACGAGTCTGTCGACGCCCTCGTCGCCGCCGCGGTTCCCGACTCGATCAAGGTCGAGCCGATCAAGAATTCGAGCATTCCGGATGCCGCGACCGAGCGTGAGGCACTCGCCGAGCTCCGTGCGCTCGCCGGTCGCAACACTGTGCGTCGCTCGATGATCGGTCTCGGCTACTACGACACGATCACTCCCGCGGTCATCAAGCGCAACGTGCTCGAGAACCCGAGCTGGTACACGGCCTACACGCCCTACCAGCCGGAGATCTCGCAGGGGCGCCTCGAGGCCCTCATCAACTTCCAGACGATGGTCGCCGACCTCACCGGTCTCACCACCGCCAACGCGTCGATGCTCGACGAGGGCACGGCCGTGGTCGAGGGCATGCTCCTCGCGCGTCGTGCGTCGGGTGCATCCAGCAATGTCTTCATCGTGGATGCAGACGCGCTTCCCCAGACGAAGGCGCTGCTCGCCAACCGTGCCGACGCGGTGGGTATCACGCTCGTCGAACTCGAGCTCGCCACCGTGGAGCCGTCGACCCTGCCCGATGCCTTCGGCGTCTTCGTGCAGTACCCCGGCGCCTCCGGACGCCTGTGGAACCCCTCCGCCGTCTTCGCGGCTGTGAAGGAGAAGGGCGGGCTCGCGATCGCGGCAGCCGACCTCCTCGCACTCACCCTCATCACGAGCCCCGGCGAGGTCGGCGCGGATGCAGCGGTCGGCACGACCCAGCGCTTCGGCGTTCCCATGGGCTTCGGTGGGCCGCACGCGGGCTACATGGCCGTGCGCGCCGGGCTGGAGCGCCAGCTCCCCGGCCGCCTCGTCGGAGTCTCGGTGGACGCCGACGGCCACCCCGCCTACCGTCTCTCGCTGCAGACCCGTGAGCAGCACATCCGTCGCGAGAAGGCGACGTCGAACATCTGCACGGCGCAGGTGCTCCTCGCCGTCATGGCGTCGATGTACGCGGTCTACCACGGGCCCGACGGGCTCAAGCGCATCGCTACGAACGTCGCCAACACCGCGGCGATCCTGCGCGATTTCATCTCCGACGCAGGCTTCGAGGTCGTGCACAACGACTTCTTCGACACGATGCTCGTGAAGGCACCCGGCCAGGCGCAGGCGGTTTCCGACCGCGCCCGCGACCTCGGCATCAACGTCTGGGTTGTGGACGCCGAC
>Ga0247817_10000535_pt1 | contig 21015 bp, 3 predicted proteins | sample UWRJL212509R1_FD_178010 | JGI IMG/M metagenome (GOLD analysis project Ga0247817, IMG submission 178010) | Plant litter microbial communities from Arlington Agricultural Research Station in Wisconsin, United States - UWRJ-L212-509R-1 | ecosystem: Environmental > Terrestrial > Plant litter >...
ACTACCTCTTTAATCCAACCCTACCTTCGCTATAAGTCTTTACTATCTCGCTTTTTACGCCGAATAAGCTTATCCATCCCTTTACCTTAATATCCGGCCCCTACTAACTTAGCCCTTATCGTCTAGCGTTACTATATTAACCGTTCTATATAGACGTTTAACGTTACAATAAGCGCCTCTTAGCTATCGGGAGTCCGATAGGGACTAATAACGGTATCTAGGCGCTCGCTTAGCTATACGTTCTCCTATTTCTACCGATCCTTAAAAGCCGTAGCGGCCTTTAGCCGTTTACTTTCCGCCCCTCGCTTAATATCCCACCATTCAGCGCCTTAATCGGGGTTACCAGCCTTATCGGAGTACTATAGACGCCGTTAACGTCCCGTTACTTAACGTTAAAGCTAAAGCGACTTTTAACCCAACATCCTTATTATTTCTGGTTTAACGATACTAAAGAAATTAGGCGCCTAACTATAATCCTTCCTCTATAGTACCTTATATTAGGTTAAGCTTACTCTTTTATCCCTTTCCCGTCTTCTTTCCTTCTCTTTTAATTCCTTCTCTTTTTATCTCCTACTCTTCTATATCGCCTATCCGCCCGTTATCCTTATAGTACCAAATATATTTTCCAGCTCTTACCAGTCGTCCTTATACTTCGTAAACGTCTTCCTTCCGTCTTTAAATCTTTTCTTCTCCTATCTCTTAACGTCTTACCTTGGTATTCTTTCGGTATTGCCTTATATATCGTCGATATCGGTATTATCTGGTTATACTTAGAGCTAGGGTATACTACCTACTATCGTCGGTAATCGCTATCGTCTAGGGGAAACGGTATCGCGTCGCGTTGGTAAAAAGCCTCCGAATCTTCCGGCTAGGAAAGCTAGGCTGTATAGCTATCCGGTATAGTCTACTATTTAAATAGGGGTTTCCATACCCTTAAACAAATACCCTATACCTACTCCAATCGGTATGTACGGGTCGTTATTACTAAAGTAAGCGGTTCGACGCGTATATAGTGGGACGTATAAGTTAGAGGTTCGGCCGTAAAGATAGTAAAAGATGTAAATTAAATTAACTATCTTACTCTTCTTACCATGCTTAGAGGGCCCGACAAGCTTAATTGTACGTAATTAAGTTACATAGGCTGTTGTAGCGCGTAAGAGAGGAGTGGTATTAATGATTAAACTAAAACTATCGAGGCGCGAGAAACGAATAATGTACCACCGCGTTAGTGGCTTAGCCGGCCAAAACGCCACATCCACTGCCCAGGGGCGGGAACGCCATACAGGGTGCACCCTGCACCCTGACTTAATAAGTATCTCCCAATTACTACCAGTCTTTACTACTAACTAATAACCTTCGACTAAATGCCTAAAGTAAGAGCTCCGGTTTGTAACGAAACTATAACTACTACGGTAAAGCGGCCTATTCTTTCGAAAGAATAGGCCTAGGTAATTCGGTATTACCTTTAAGGAGGCCTAAATATGCCCGTAAAGCTCCTCGATAATAAGGAACTTTTGGCTGTCGTCGAGGACGGTTATATCTTATCTAGGATAAAGGGTAATAGACTAAAGTAAGGATTCTCGAAGGAGGTAAGACGCTTTTACGAGGTAGATAATACTGTAAAGGTTTGGATCGACTAGGTGATTCGGATAAGGAAGTTTGTAGAGGAGTGTTAATTAGACCTGCTAAGACTTTACGTCGATAAGTATATTGCTATATCTGTATTAAAGGATACTTAGTATAATATCCGATTATACTATACTCGGTTATATTATACCTGGTTATACTATGCCTAATTATATTATACTCCGATTATCCTTTTATTTCTATAAAGCTTTATACTAGACTAAGGTTATATAAAGCGTAAGGTTCTTTATATCGTTTAATAGAATGGTTTTATTTTAAAAAAAAGTATACTCTACCCTATACTTAGCTTTGTAAAAAAATACTCCTAACGTAAATCGGACTTACTACCTCTCGCCTTATTACTGCCTTACTAGTACTACGAAACCCTTATTAGCAGTACCAAAACCTTAATTACGAGCGGGGATAAAAGGCTGGCCGTAAAAGCTACTCGCTCCTACTACTTTTCCTTCCTTTATCGTACTAACTATTTTATCTAGTACCTTAAAATTACTACCTATTTACATCGCTTACTAAGTATCGTAGGTATCTCCTAATTACTACTAATCTTTACCGTTAACTACCTTTAACTAAATACTTGAAATAAAAGCCCCGGTTTATAATAATACTATAATAACTATTATAGTAAAGCGGCCGGTTTTTTCGAAAAAACAAGCCTTAATAATTTAGTATTACCTCCTAGAAAGCTCGAATATACTAGTCGAGCTCCTCGATAACGAGGAACTTTTAACTATTATTAACGACAGCTATATTTTATCTGGGATAGAGAGGAAGGAACTAAAGAAGGGATTTTTAAAGGATATAAAACGTTTCTATAAGGTAGATAATACTATAAAGGTTTAGATCGACTAGGTAATCCGAATAAGGAAGTTCGTAAAGACGTATTAATTAAATAATTAAATCCGGCTTAGAGAACCTTTTAAAATCATAGAGGGTATAAAGGATATATATATTTTCGCGTCGATAAGTATATCGTTTAACAAAATGGTTCTATTCCAAAAAAAAGTATGCTTTACCTTATACTTAACTCTGTAAAAAAAAAAATACTCCCGATGTAAATCGAACTCGCTACCTCTCGCCTTTATATCGCTGTTACTGCTTTACCAGCCTGCTAGAGTAAACTAAACTACGAAACCCTTATTAGTAGTACCGAACCTTAATTACGAGCGGGGATAAAAAGCTGGCTATAAAAGCTCGCTCCTATTACTCTTCCTTTCTCTATCGTACTAATTATTCTATCCAGTACCTTAAAATTACTACCTATTACATCGCCTACGTAAGTATCGTAGGTATCTCCTAATTACTACTAGTTTTTACTACTAACTAATAACCTTCGACTAGATACTTAAAGTAAAAGCTCCGGTTTATAGCGAAACCATAACTACTATAGTAAAGCGGCCTATCCTTTCGAAAGAATAGGCCTAAATAATTCGGTATTACCTCTAAGGAGGCCTAAATATACCTGTAAAGCTCCTCGATAATAAGGAACTTTTAGTTATCGTTGAAGACGGCTATATTTTATTTAGGATAAAGGGTAATGGACTAAAGTAGGGATTCTCGAAGAAGGTAAGACGCCTTTATAAGGTAGATAATACTGTAAAGGTTTGGATCGACTAGGTGATTTGGATAAGGAAGTTTGTGGAGGAGTATTAATTAGACCCGTTTCGCGTCGATAAGTATATTACTATATTAAAGGATACCTAGTATAATACCTGATTATACTATACCTAATTGTATTATACTCGATTGTACTATACCCGATTGTATTATGCCCAGTTGTACTATATCTAATTATATTATGCTCTAATTGTCCCCTTATTTCTGTAAAGCCCTATACTGGATAGTATTACTATAAACTAAGGTTTTTATTTCGGGTATTTTATTAAAGGTAGTTAGCGGTAAAGATTAGTAGTAATTAGGAGATACCTACGATACTTAGCGATATAATAGGTAGTAATTTTAAAGTACTTAGATAAAATAGCTAGTATAATAAGTTAGGGTGCAGGGTGTACTCTGTGTAGCGTTCCTACCCCTAGGCAGTAGATGTAGCGTTTTGGCCGGCTAAGCTACTAACGCGGTAGTATATTATTTGTTTCTCGCGCCTCGATAGTTTAAGTTTAGATATTAACACTACTCCTCTCTTACGTACTATAGTAGTCTACGTAACGTAATTACGTATAATTAAACTTGTCGGGCCCTTTAAGCATGGTAAGAAGAGTAAGATAGTTAATTTAATTTGCATCTTTTGCTATCTTTACAGCCGAACTTCTAACTTGTACGTTTTACCGTATCCGCGCCGAACCGCCTGCTTTAGCAACGACGACCCGCACATACTAATTGGAGTGGGTGTAGGGTATTTATTTAAGGGTGTGAAAATACCTATTTAATGATAAAGGAAGGAAGAGTAGTAGGAGCGAGCTTTTACGGCTAGCTTTTTATCTCTGCTTATAATTAAGGTTTAGTATTACTAATAAGGGTTTTGTAGTTAGGCTAGTAAGGTAGTAATAGCGATGTAAAGGCGAGAGGTAGTAAGTTCGATTTACATTAGGAGTTTTTTTTTATAAAGCTAAGTATAGGGTAGAATATACTTTTTTTTAAAATAAAACTATTTTGTTAAACGATATATTTATAATTTACTTTATCTCCTTTATCTAGGTATGGAATAATATCTTACTAATTAACTATTTAAAGTTAAATAATAGTTATTATTCGACGGAACTAACTATCGAATAATAAAAACTCGCTAAATAATAAAGAAAGGTAAAAAGTAAATAAAGACTATTTATTTTTAGCTTAATCCGGAAGACGATATTAAAAATTTACGTAATGGAAATTATAACAAAAAAATCTAGTTTCTTTATTATAATTATCTATATAAAAAGGGCTCCTCGCCTTAGAAAGCCGATAAATTCCATTACCTTAATATATCACTTTTTTAATACTACTACCTCTTTAACGTACTATAGTACCCTATAAGGGTATAAGCTTATACCTACTAAGATATACTATAGTATATTAGTATTTTACTAACCTTATAACTATTATAGTATATAGCGCTACTTACCTATTATAGCCTTAAAACCATAATAGCTATTAGTACCTAAAAACCCTTTAAGTATACAGGCTACCTTACGCGTTATACTTTATCGCGTAGCCTACGTTATTTAATTCCTCCCTTCTTCTTTTCTATAACTTTGGATTCCTATAAATAACTTCTATTTTCTAAAAAACCTTTATTTCCTATTATAACTAGTCGATTCCCCTTATAATTTAAAGCTTATTCCCTTATACTTACGAAGGTTAGAATATCTAAAGAACCCCTAAACGATCCCGAGAATCGCTTCGCCTACGACGCGATCTCGTACCCTTACTAAAATACCGAACCCCGAATACTAAGCGAAACCCTTTACTTACGATAGCTTATAAGAACGATCGCTTTAAAGCTTCGTCCTTTAAAGGTAAGGAACGCGCCGACCCGCGCGTCGATTTACGTACTTTTATCCGTTTTAATATAACGGTTAACGAGACTACCTATCCTTACGATCTAGGAAAGGATCTTTTTACTAAAAAGAAAAGAATTTCGATCCATCCTATTACCGTTAATATTAACGGTAATAAAGAAGAGAGTAACGATAACGAAAGTACGATTATCCCGCTCTTTATAGATAAATTAATATATAAAGACTTTTTAGCCTTAATTTAAACTTATTTCCTTATATTTATAGAGATTATAACCCTTTAAAAGGCTTAAAATAATCTGGTTTCTCGTATTAATATTATTAATAATAACTAGGTTTTTAAAAATAGATACTTATACTTTCCTTTCTCTTTTAACCTTACTATCTTTAAAGATATCGATTTTAAAAGTAATCTCGGCTTTAAAAAGTTTATAAAGTTAACTACTGAATACCCCGAAGTTATATTTTATAAGATAAAACTTACTTATATCTTTCGATAAGTTTAAAAGTTTTAGTTTTTCCGCTTTTATAAGGAGACGGAGTTTTTCTTTAACTTAATTAAAGTCGTTAACGCTTAAGTACTTTATTTAAGCTTTTTTCGTTAAAGAAGTAATATCGTTAATTTAATTACTACTTAAAAATTAATAAATACCTTTATTAAGATTAATTATTTATAGGATAAGACTAAGTTTAAGGATATTAAGATTTTATAGTTAAAAGCTAAGATTACTAATTTAGTTATAAATATATAAAGCGACTATTTCGAGAACTTCGAGCGTTCTAACTATAACGTTATTTTAAATACGAACTATATAAGCCGCGTTAGTACGAGTAGTAACGGCTATAACGTAAAGTAAGTTAACCTTTTAATCTTTTATAATAATAAAGCTAAAGATATAGTTACCTTCGCCTTTTAGCTCCGTTAGTTAAAGAATAAACTCCGTATTAATAGCGATTATTATTTAAACGATAACGCGAAGATAACTTATATCGAAAGGCGTTTAAGCGGTAAAGTTAGCGAAAACCTTAAACTATACTTTAACGACTTGTACTATAAACCTATCTAAACGTTTAATGTTTTAATCGATTATTTGTATAATAAGTATTACGACTACTAGGTAACGGATAAAGTTATTAAGGTATTTAACGACCTTAAGCTTAAGATAAGTAAGGATTATAATACGTTTAAGAATAACTTCGTTAAACTTACTAATAAGTATAAACTTCGCCGCTTTAAGTAAAAGGGAGAGTTTAAATACTGTCTTTTTATATCGCTTTAAATTAATCTAGCGATAACGTATTATAACCCCTTTATTAATTTCGAAACCTACGCGCGTACTAGCGCGGATATTACCTTTTCCTATAAATAAGCCTATACTAAGCGTAAAAAGGAGAAAGCTAAAATTAATAAAAGTAATTCGACTTAGTAACCCTTAAACGGTTCTTACGAAAGCCGTAGTAACCGTAATAACCGACCGAGTAACGCCCCTTTAACCCTAACGACTACCTTTACTAGTAACGTTACCTTTAGTAAGAAGGAGTTAGATAAGGACGAGGTAGCTAAGTACGTCCGTAAAGGTTGTTACTTTAGCTACTATAAAACTAGGTATACGTATTATAACTACCCTAAAAGAGCTAAGGATAGGGAAGCTTATATTAATAAAATCGTAAAAGAGATAGTAGCCTAGCGCGAGAAGTTAAGTAAGGTTACTATTTTTGTAAGCTTTAATTCGGAAAACTAAGTACTTTAAGGTAAGTAAACTCCTTTTTAAGGGAAGTATTAATAAAGGTTATAATAAATAATATAAATAGGAAAAACGGATTTATATTACGGTTATTAGGAGGAGAATAGTTTTATATCTCCGTTATAATAGTTAACGATAAACTTTTAGTTATTACTAAATATACCTTTATTAATATAGGAGCGAACGCGTATTTAATTATTAGTTAGTTTTTCGCCGCTAAGTTAGAGAAGTTATTATAATTAGAAATAAATAACTACTTTAAACCTATTTATATAATAGGATTTAATCGTAAAAACGTTTAAAAGATTAATAAAGCCTTTAAAGGTAACTTTATTATTTAATAACGAACCTATCGTAATAAATAAATATTAGTACTTAATACCCCCTACGATTTAATCCTTAGCTATAAGTAGTTAAGTAAGTAAAATATTTAACTAAATTATAAACGATAACGCTTAATCTATTTAAAGAAATACCTCTTTAACCTTACCTATTAAACTACTATCCTTATAAATTAAGCCGGCGATCTCCCTACGTCCTTACGTTTTAAAAAGGATGTACGTTACTAGGAAAAGAAGATAAACGAGAAGGATAAACGCTAAAAGGAGAACCGTAAGCTTTATAAGTAAGTTATAATAAAAGTTAAAGAACTTAAAGTAATTATAAGATAAAAGGCAAAACCCTTATTAGAAACGAAACTATAACGACTTATAAAGATTTTTTAAAAAGTATACCGTTATAAGTAGATTTAATAGTAAAACCTAATTACTAAAGAATAATACGTAATAAAGGATAAGCTATTTAACGACTTTAAACTGAAAAAGAAGGTTCCCTAATACTTACTAAGGGAGAGAACGCTAAATACCTATCCTTTCCGCGATAACTAAGGATTATATTACCTTTCTTAAAGATAGTCCTAATATAAAAAGCGATCTTTAAATATCGTTATTATAAAAGTTTAGTTATTCCTTATATTTATAAACTATACTTATATAGGCGTTACTAACTTATATAAGATCGACCGTTTTATCGAGGATAAACGTTGGTAATATTACGGGAGTTAGTTAGACTAAAGAGATAAGGCTGTAATAGGGTCTGTACTGGATTATAGAAAATATCGAAGATATAGGAGGAAGGGTTGTAAGGCTTATCTGATTACATCTACGAATTTATCTAGTAGGGTAGCGTACCGATAAAGTAATAAGGCTGATAAGGCGATAAGGCCTATAACTACTACCTATTATAGCATATACTGTAATAATCCCCCCTTTACAAGAAAGCTCGTCCTCGAGCCGACTATCTATTTATCTTATCGTATAATTAAACTAACTTATTACTTCTTGTTAAAAAAAGCCCTTAAATCCTCCTACGTAGGTAGGTCCTTATATTCGCTATACTAGTAGTTAGCGTCGTTTATTAAGTTAAGTACTTTAATTAAAGCGATCGTGCTTAGGTTTATAGGTTCTCCTCTATCTTTATTATTATAGTCTTTGCTGTAGGAGCCAGACTAAGGGGTATTATTATACACGCCTATAAGTTATAGAAGAATTTTAATAAAGCCGTTATAATCGGAGGGGATAAGGATTTATACGTCGAGTTTAGTTCTAACGTTACGGTTAAGCGAGCGATGAAGAATAGCGATTTTAGTAACGTCGAGCTACTTATTGGCCTTAGCGGTATAAAGAAGGCGTTTAAAACGGGAGAGGAAGGCTATTAAATAGTTAGAGTCGTTTATTTTAAACGTTTATAACTTATCCTTAGCTTAACGTACCTTATTAGGATTATCGAATAGTTATACTAATTACTTAATAATATATTATAGGTCGTAAACGTTAGAGTCTTTTACTTAAGTAAGCTACAGTATTACGAGTCCTTAAATCTTAAGCTTAAAACGGCTATAAATATAGAAGAACTGGGCTTTTAGTCCTTTAATCGTAGGATTATCAATACGAATCTTGGACTAGATAAAGGGGTACTAGGTCTCCTATATAAATGGAGTACCTACGAACTTTTCGGGGTTTAGTAAGGTAGCCTTAGGTTTAGTCGTAGTCGATAAAGGAGTTGTTAAAGCGGAAACCACCATAGTAAGGGTTTAAAGAAGAGTTAAGTAGTTACTTTTAATAGTAGCGTTTTTAAAGCTAAAAGTATAAACTTAGTTAATTAGTTCTAAGATCTTAGCTTTATAAGTCTTAAGAATTTACTTAACTTAATTAGCGTTTATTTTAATAGGGAGCCTAGGATAACAGTAAGTTTAAGGTATTAAAAAAAAAGAAAAGGAGTATTAGTTATAGCTAGTTTTATTAGTTATACGAGGAGTATATTTAATTTATATAGCTAGAGAAATTACTTATAGGATCTTCTTAAAGGGATCTTAGGTTAGAATTCCTTTTTTAAGGCTTAGTAATACTTTTTATAGATAAGGCGATTCGTGTTACGTTAATTTATATTAGGGTCAGTATTATCCAGGCTTTTGTAAGCGAAGATTTGGTAGTAAAGGGCGGTTAATTACGATCGAAGGCTTTTAACTACTAAAGGTTGTTATCGAATAACGCTTTAGGTACTAGCTTTAGTATAAATCTTCCGTTTGGGGGTGGGAAGAGCGAATAGGTACCCTTTAAATTCCGGCTTAACGGCGTAGTAGCGACTACTATCTCTTAAATCCTTACTACGAATATAATTAACTACTAAGCTAACGATCGTTAAAAGGATCTTCGATATTATTACGGGAGTTAGTTAAACTAAAGAGATAAAGCTACGATAGGGTTTGTACTAGATTGTGGAAAATATCGAAGATATAGGAGGAAGGGTTGTAAGGCTTATCCGACTATATCTACGAATCTATCTAATAAGGTAGCGTGCCGATAAGGTAATAAGGCTGATAAGGCGATAAGGCTTATAACCACTACCTATTATAGCATATACCGTAATAGGTAAAAGAAGGGATTAGATAATGACGAAAAGGCTTTCTATTAGAAAGTTTTAAAAAAGGTCCTTTTAAAATACTATTAATACTTTAATATATTTAGTAAAGTCGTTTCGGATTAGCTATTATTATTTTAACTAAAATACGATTATAAGATCGAACTTATCGATAGGGTAAGACTGGAGGATCTTAGCTTTAACCTTTTATATAAGATAACCGTAGATAAGCTTAAAGCTTACTGGAAATATATTATAGAGAACCTTTATAAAGACTTTATTAAGAGTAGTAACGTCTTATAAGTAGCCTTTATCCTCTTTATACTAAAGGCGAACAGCGGACTTCGATTTTACGTTAATTATTATAAGCTAAACGTTATTATAAAAAAGAACTAATATCTATTTCCTTTAATTAATAAGACCCTAACTTGGCTAATTAAAGCTAAGATCTTTATTAAGATTAATATTTAGTAAGCCTTTTATAAGATTAGGCTTAAGCTAGATACGATCGACTTAATAACGTTTAAAACGAAATACGGAACGTATAAGTATAAGGTACTATTATTTAGATTAACTAATAGTCTTATAACCTTTTAGCGGTTTATTAATAGTATCCTTATAAAATACTTAAACGACTTCGTAAGCGTATATATCGATAATATCCTTATCTATTCCGATAACTTAAAGAAGTATTAAATCTATGTTAAAAAGGTTCTTACTAAGTTAAAAGAAGTAGGACTTTAAGCTAATATCGATAAGTATAAGTTCTACGTTACGAATATTAAGTACTTTAGCTTTATCGTAGGTACCGATAACTTAAGAGTTAACCCTAAAAAGATCGAAGCTATTAAGAACTAAAAGACCCTTAAATCTCTATAAGGTATGTAGTTATTCTTAAGCTTTTATAACTTTTATCGTAGATTCGTTAAGGACTACGGACGTATAATACGGCCGTTAAATAACCTAATAAGGAAAGGCGAGACGTTTAGTTAGAATAAGAGATATTAAGACGCTTTCGACGAGCTTAAGCTTTACCTCCTAACCGTACTAATATTAATATACTTCCGTTACAATTGTAATATAAAAGTTAAGATAAACTTCTTAAATAACATTATTACCAAAGTCTTATTATAGCTAGTTAATAAAGACTAATACTTTATTTCCTACTTTTCGGAAACTATATACAGCGCTAAGATAAACTATCCTATTTACGATAAAGAACTTCTCGCTATAGTAAAAGCCCTAATTTACTAACGTACGGAATTAGTTAGGCTTAGAAGACTATTCTCTGTAATTACGGACTACGAAACCTTTAAGTATTTCTTAACGAAGAAACTCCTTAACGTACGATAGATAGGATAAGTAAAGTTAATATCTTAATACTACTTTACTATTACGTATAGATTAAGACGTAATAACGTTACTGTAAACGCGTTAACGTATAAGTCCGAAGACTTAAAAACCTTTAAAGCCTGTAAAGAAGCCTACCGTACGATTTAAATCTTCCGATAGGTTTTTAAAACGGAGGAAGGTAATATATATACTACCTTAATTAACTCGATTACTATTATAAAACCTACTAAGATTTATATTCTTTATAAAGATATTATATCCGCCGACGACTTAAGGTTTATCTTAATAAACTAAGTTTTAAAGGTAAACTAGAAAAACTTCGAACTAAAGTGTTACCGCGAGAAGGCTTACTGTAACGATAACTACTTCTATATTAATAATAGTTTATTAACGAGATTTAGTAAGTTAGTAGTACTAAAGATTAATAATCTTCGTACTAAGCTTATTAAGGAAATCTACGGTAGGCTAATAATAGCTTACTTAAGCCGGAATAAAACCAGCTATTTATTACGAGATCGATATTAGTAGTTAGGTATAGCTAAGGATTTTAATTAATACGTCGTTAACTATATAAATTATCGCCTTACGAAGGTATTACGAGATAAAATACCCGGCTTCCTTAACCCGGTTTCTTTACCGCTAAAAGGCTAGCGCCGCTTTATAATCGATTTTAATAAGCTCCCTAAGGATTGATACGGATACGATAACTTATTTATAATAATCGACCGGCTAACTAAAGGCTTATAGTATATCCTTTATATAAAGAAAGTAACTGTTAAGGTAGCCGTTAAGCTATATTACGAAGGCCTATACTATATCTTTAGTCTACTAAAAGAGATTATCTCGGATCGAAGCCTTTAATTCGTCTCTGATTTTATTAACGAATTATCCAAGATCCTTAACGATATTTAAAAGCTTTCTTTAACGGGTTATTCTTAAACCGTTAGCTAAGTCGAGAATATAAACGAATAAATTAACTAACGTTTAAAGCTATTCGTTAGTTACTATTAAAATAACTAATTTAAAGCGATCCCCGTCCTTAACGTAACGTAATAAAACGTACTATACGACTTAACTAGCGTAAAGTTATATAAGATATTAATAAGTTATCCTATATTATTTATATTTAATTAGTAAAATAAAACGGACCTTACTTAACGTATACTTAAATACAAGAAGGTTAATAGATAATAAACGTAGGAAATCGCCTAACATATCTAGGGATATATTAACTTTACTAAGAACCTTATCTCTAAAGCGTAGGTTACGTAGGCGAAATAAGCGAATAAGTACTACCGTAAGCCTAACTTCGGCGTCGGCGATAAAGTTTTTATTATTAAATAAACGGAACTAACCGGTTAGCCGAGCCGTAAGCTTAACTATCCCTTTATACGGTAATAGTACGAGATCCTTAAGAAGGTTAACGAAGCTACTTTTCGCTTAAGGATACCGTTAAAGTATAAGGGAACCGATACCTTTTATACGGACTATTTAAAGCGATACTTAAATAGCCCTTTACTAGGTTAAAAGATAAAGAATCCGGAAAACGAGATCCTTAAAAAAGGTAGTAATACTAAATAGGCTGTAGAAAAGATCCTTATTAGTAAAGTTATTTATAATAAACTCTAATATTAAGTTTAATAATAAAGATACGATTATAACGATAGTTAATATCTTACTAACGACTTTAAAAACGTAGTAATAAAGCTTAAAGAGTTTTATATAACTAACCTAAAATAGGTAAGGCTATTAGTAAGACTTAACTAATAAATTAAAGTAATACTAAACGACTAGTTCGTAGAGGATTACGTTAATAATAAGAAGGTTATAACCGTAGGAAAGTTATTAAGGAAGTTAACGCGTAAGAAGTAATAAAATACGAGAAGGATTAACGATCTTAAAGATCTTAGACGAAGGACTTAGAGCGAATCTGCGGCGAATTTGTTTCTTTTCTAAGACTTACAGACGAGTCTCGTTAAAGGGAGGGGGTTGTTACGGTATATAGCGTTACCTACCTATCGTAACCTTAGAACTATAGTAGCTATTAGTACCTAAAGACCCCTTAAATATATAGGCTACCCTATACGTTATACTTTATCGCGTAACCTACGCTATTTAATTCCTCCCTTTTTCTTTTCTGTAGCTTTGGATTCCTGTAGATAACTTCTATTCTCCAGAGAACCCTTATTTCCTGTTATAACTAGTCGATTCCCCTTACAATAACCCTAGCGCTGCTTTATTATTTATTATATATCTTACTTTACTCCAGCGTTTACTAGTTACATTTATCCCTTAGATTTTTACAATTATAACTCTTTTATTAACGCCTTACTTAGAAAGCTCCTTACTTTAAAAGTATACGAAATCAACCTTATAAGGCTTATTATCGCGGTAGTTAGTACTACGTAACTTACGAGCGAAAAAGCCGACTTATACTACGATCGAATTAATAGCCTTATTAGCTTCCTCGATAGTATCGAATTCGTAGTCTTTAAAGCTAACAAATAGGTTATCGAGAGGTAAAGGCGCGGCGTCGTTAACTTCGAACTTTAGGGCCTTAGGGGAGAGGCTTAGAAACTTAAGGGGGCGATCCTCGCCCTTTGATTGGTCGGAATTAAGGAATTCCATAGTTATAGGCCTGTAGTTAATTAGCTGTAGAAAACACTACGAATTAAGTATCCGAATTACTTATCGCGATCGTTTAAAATCGCGGATAGTTGTAGTTAATAGGGGCTGGCGAGTAGGCGGCAATTACAAGTCGTACTGCCAATTTTAGTAGGGGGCAAATGTATAAATCCCTTGCCTAATTAGGTTAGAGACGGTTAATCTAATAGCCCTACACGGTTATTCTAATCGGATTAAACATCAGGGTTAACTGGACACTTGTAAGAAGCAGACGTAGCCAATTGAAGGTATATTGGCAATTTTAGGCCACTTAGCAGCAATAGCATATAATCGGATTTACAAGCAGCATAGACTAGCAACTAGGATTTATTTAACAGGTTAAAAATGAATCGGATTATAGACTTTAACAGGAAGAAAAGTTATAGGCAGGATCTACCGCTACTATATATTAAAAGGCTTTAGATCTTATATATAGCTAGCGCTGAATTTAGATTATTACTTAGCTATAGATCTGTTAAGCTAAACGGTTACTTAGGATTTAAGGCACGATATATTACTAATAAGCTAAAGAAATTATTAACAGTAGGAGGCGAATTCTTTAAGGGGAGAAAATTCGGTATAAGTTAATTAAAAAAAAAACAATTTACAAACTACAGTCCATATATGCCTTCGCAAAGTACAACCCCTACTTCCTGCATCTCCTCCTCTTTTTCTTTCTCTCCTGGTTCTTACCAATAACCGATAAGAGATTGCTTAGGTTATCGTCGATTTTAGGAAATCTCGCAATAAGCTTCTTCCTTACGGCCTTAAACTTCTGGCAGAGTAATACATTTTCATCTCGGAATTGTGCCTCCTCTGCTTTAGACCTCTTTCTTGTCACCTCCGCATCGCTTAAGCTCTTTTTAAGGCCTTTAATCTCACTTTCAAGTTAAAGCGTATCCGCTCTAGTATCTCCTCCTTCCAATAAGCCTTAAAGTTACTAAATCTTCCCCATAGCTGATTCGTTCTCAGACTTAAGGATGTTGTTCTAATTCTTAAGTTCGCGAGTACGTAATTCGAATGTTGTCGCGGTGGCCTTAAGTCTTAGCAACTTAGCCTCCGCCGCTTCGTTGTATTAAATAAGACCTAAAACCTTTTTCATATTTTCGGCACCGACTAACTCGGAGCTTCCAAATGGAAGTGGGGCTTGTATCGGGGTCCCGTATTTAGGCCCGAACAAGTGAGGTCTAATAAGCAGTTTGGTCCAAACTCTAGCCATAGAGACAAGACTTTTGCGCTAGTTATTTTGGCCTAGGTGGCTCGGACCGTTTTAAATTTATCATCAAAGGCCTAAATCTGGGACTCTTGCTTCATTGTTACCCGGGGCTGTAGTTCCATTTGCTTTAGAGATGAATTCTTCTCCCGTAAAGTGATTTTAGTATAAGTTAGTCCCTTAGCGTAGCCTTCCTATGGTGGCTTTCTCTGCATTAGACCTTGTTTTAACGTCATCTGCATTTCACCGCCATGCATGGCATCTATGTTGGTTAGGGGATGGATTTAGCTGCGACTCTGGAAGAACGAAGATAATACCAGCCAGCTACGCAGTCAGGTATGTCTATTTCTTGCCTCAATATATAAGTTAAGATGCTCGGACCCGTATGTCTCATCAAGTAAACCAGAACACTCTTCCCTCTATTTAGCCAACCCTGCCGCTAACATGTCCAAGCATTAAAATGTCGACTACGGATTATTGGACTGTCTCCCAGCAATACAACCGCTCCTTCTGGACAACTACCGTTTGCAGTCAGCCGTCCCAAACCTAACTTCTATTGGCCTCCGCATCTTCTACAAGACGATTTTACGACTAGCCCGGTTCTCTTAATTTCCTCGACGTTGTCCGGCAGGAAATTCCATGGCGGAGTATAGAGGCCAGCGCAGTATGCTCGGTACCGCAGTTGGAAAGGAGCCAGGCGCGTGGCCTCCTCGGCGGCGAGCTTTTGGCGGCGGCGCTATCGAGCACCTGGCGTCGTAAACTTAAGGGGCTCCCAGTCGTTACTGCCGCTCCTGTAGCAGTTGGTACGATATTACTGCTTTTCGGATATACGCCGATCGAAGCTGGACTTTAAAAGATGACAAGCACGTCAGCGACGCGATCGAGTGCAATCATTGTCTCGAGGCAAGTTACGGCGCGGAAGCAGTTGTAAAGGCGGCCATAGATACTGTATTAATATTCCTCCAGGGCAAACTGGAAGGCATCGCCACTCGCTTAATGTTTGGCTGGTCCTGCCTCCGCCGCGACTTCTACGACGAGGACGGACTCCTTCGAGAGTACAAAGCCTAGGCCGATAAAAACCTTAAAAGATTGTTATAGGCAAGGAGAATAGTACATAATTCCGATATTTCAAATAGGAAAGACTACGTTAAAGCTGATATCCGGCACGAACTCCAAGTATACCGCCGCCTCCTCTAAGATTTCGTCGCCAAAACCGTAGATACGGACACTTTCGCCTTAATAAATCAAAGCTGGTTTAAGATTTAGTAGGAGGACTACGATTCTAATTACCGCGAGTTTAATAGAATCAACGGCATTATAGCCAGGATAAAGATGGACGCCTATTAGGTAGGGTACTACGTTTTGGAACGGGCCCTGTATCAGATATACTAAGCCTCCCATCGACTTGCTTTGGAAGCCGAGAGGGGTATAAGATATTAGTATTAAATATCGATGAAGTTTAATTCGAGACTTAGACTTAAAGGGTAATATGCTTATAAACCAGGCCTTGTATTAAATGCCAGCTTAACGACACTCCCTACTATAGCGCTATTAGCTTGCTTCTTATAGTACTCCTTATATATACGGGAATGTCCAATAGCCTACCATGTAGCCTATAGTACCTTTACGTTAAGCTTAATTAAGACTTTAGGCGGGATAGTTATCGCTATATTTATAAATACCGGGACCTAGCTATTCTCTACAACGTATATATAAATCCAGTCCCCCGGTCGGTTACGATAAACCACTATCTATTACCTACTATCCGCCCGCTTCTTAGTATAAAGGGAATCGACTAGTTACAACAGGAAATAAAGGTTCTCTGGAGAATAGAAGTTATCTATAGGAATCTAAAGCTACAGAAAAGAAGAAGGGAGGAATTAAATAACGTAAGCTACGCGATAAAATATAACGTATAGGGTAGCCTGTATACTTAAAGGGTTTTTAAGTACTAACAGTTACTATGGTTTTAAGGCTACGATAGGTAAGTAACACTATATACCGTAATAACCCCCCCCCTTCGGCGAAACTCGTCCGTAAGTCTCGGAAAAGAAACAAATTCGCTACGGATTTACTTTAAGTCCTTCGTCCAAGATCTCTAAGATCGTTAATCCTCCTTATATTCTATTACTTTTTACGCGTTAACCTCCTTAACGGCTTTCTTACAGTTATAGCCTTTTCGTTATTAACGTAATCCTTCGCGAACTAATCGTTTAATACTACTTCGATTTACTAGTTAAGTTTTACTAATAGCCTTACCTATTTTAAGTTAACTATATAAAACTCCTTAAGCTTTATTACTACGTTTTTAAAGTTACTAATAAGGTACTAACTATTATCGTAGTCGTATCCTTATTATTAAATTTAATATTAAAGCTTACTATAAGTAACTTTATTAATAAGGATCTTCTTTACAGCCTATTCGGTATTATTACCTTTTTTAAGGATCTCGCCTTCCGGATTCTCTACCTCCTAACTTAATAAAGGGCTATCTAAGTACCGCCTTAAGCGGTCCGTATAAAAAGTATTAGTTCCCTTATACTTTAACGGTATCTTTAAACGAAAAGTAACTTCGTTAACCTTCTTAAGGATCTCGTACTATCGTTATATAAAGGGATAGTTAAGCTTACGGCTCGGCCGACTAGTTAGTTCCGTTTATTTAATAATAAAAACTTTATCGCCAACGCCGAAGTTAGGCTTACGGCGGTACTTATTCGCTTACTTCGCCTACGTAGCCTACGCTTTAAAAATAAAGTTTTTAACGAAGTCGATATATCTTTAGATATATTAGGCGATTTCCTACGTTTATTATTTATTAACCTTCTTGTATTTAAGTATACGTTAAATAAGGTCCGTTTTATCTTACTAGTTAAATATAAACGGTATAGGGTAGCTTATTAATACTTTATACGGCTTTACGTTAGTTAAGTTATATAGTACGCTTTATTACGTTATATTAAGGGTAGGGATCGCTTTAAACTAGTTATTTTAATAATAACTAACGAATAGCCTTAAACGTTAGTTAATTTATTCGTTTATATTCTTAACTTAGTTAGCGGTTTAAGAATAACCTGTTAAGGAAAGCTTTTAAGTAATACTAAAGATTTTAGATAATTCGTTAGTAAAGTTAAAGACGAACTAAAAGCCTCGATCCGAGATAATCTCTTTCGGTAGATTAAAGATATAGTATAGGCTTTTATAGTATAACTTAACGGCTACTTTAACAGTTACTTTCTTTATATAAGGGATATACTATAAGCCTTTAGTTAGCTAGTTAATTATTACGAATAAATTATCGTATCCGTATCGATCCTTAGGAAACTTATTAAAATTAATTATAAAGCGGCGTTAGCTTTTTAGTAGTAGGAGAACTAGGTTAAGAAAGCTAGGTATCTTATCTTATAACGCCTTTATAAGGCGATAATTTATATAATTAGCGACGTATTAATTAAAATCCTTAACTATACCTAACTATTAGTATTAATCTTATAGTAAACAGCTAGTTTTATTCCGGCCTAGGTAGGCTATCGTTAACCTATTATAGATTTTCTTAATAAGTTTAGTATAAAGATTATTAATCTTTAGTACTACTAACTTACTAAATCTCGTTAATAAGCTATTATTAATATAGAAGTAGTTATCGTTATAATAAGCCTTTTCGCGGTAACGTTTTAGTTCGAAATCCTTCTAGTTTACCTCTAGAACTTAATTTATTAAGATAAATCCTAAGTCGTCGGTAGGTATAATATCTTTATAAAGGATATAAATCTCGGTAGGTTTTATAATAGTAATCGAGTTAATTAAGGCGGTATATATATTACCCTTTTTTACTTTAAAGATTTGTCGGAAGATTTAAATCGTATAGTAGGCTTCCTTATAGGCTTTAAGGGTTTTTAAGTCTTTAAACTTACGCGTTAACGCGTTTATAACGACGTTATTACGTCCTAGTTTATACGTAATAGTAAAGTAGTATTAAGATATTAACTCTACCTATCTTACCTATCGTACGTTAAAGAGTTTCTTCGTTAAGAAATACTTAAAGGTTTCGTAGTCTGTAATTACAGAGAATAGTTTCCTAAGCCCGACTAACTCCGTACGTTAGTAGATTAAAGCTTTTACTATAATGAGAAGTTCCTTATCGTAAATAGGATAGTTTATCTCGGCGTTATATATAGTTTTTAAGAAGTAGGAAATAGGGTACTAGTCTTTATTAACTAGTTATAATAAGATTTTAACGATAACGTTATTTAAAGAGTTTGTTTTAACTTTTATATTACGATCGTAACGGAAGTATATTAATACCGGTACGGTTAGGAGGCGAAGCTTAAGCTCGTTAAAGGCGTTTTAATATCTCTTATTTTAACTAAACATCTCGCCTTTCCTTATTAGGTTATTTAACGGCTATATTATACGTCCGTAGTCCTTAACGAATCTACGATAGAAGTTACAAAAGCCTAAGAACGATTATATACTTTATAAAGACTTAAGGATTTTCTAATCCTTAATAGCTTCGATCTTTTTAAAGTTAACCCTTAAATTATCAGTACTTACGATAAAGCTAAGGTACTTAGTATTCGTAACGTAAAACTCGTACTTATCGATATCGGCTTAAAGTCCTACTTCTCTTAATTTAGTAAGAACCTTTTTAACGTAAATCTAATACTTCTTTAAGTTGTCGGAATAAATAAGGATATTATCGATATATACGCTCGCGAAGTCGTTTAAGTATTTTATAAGGATACTATTAATAAACCGTTAAAAGGTTATAGGACCGTTAGTTAATTTAAATAGTAATACCTTATACTTATACGTTTTATATTTTATTTTAAACGTTATTAAATCGATCGTATCTAGCTTAAGCCTAATCTTATAAAAGGCTTACTAGATATCGATTTTAGTAAAGATTTTAACCTTAACTAGCTAAGCTAAGGTTTCGTTAATTAAGGGGAGTAAGTACTAGTCCTTCTTCGTAATAACGTTTAGTTTATAGTAATTAACGTAGAACCGAAGTTTACCGTTCGCCTTTAGTATAAAGAGGATAAGGGTTATTTATAAAGCGTTACTACTTTCGATAAAGCCTTTATAAAGGTTTTCTGTAACGTATTTCTGGTAGGTTTTAAGCTTATCTACGGTTATCTTGTATAAAGGGCTAAAGTGTAACGGATCTCCAAACTAATACGTAAACCAATTAGGAAAACCTTCCAAAAGGATATCGGAATTCCAAGACTGCCTTCTTGGAATCTAGATTGCGTATATAAAGGGTCCTGTAACTGCCGTTACCGTTATATAAAGCCGAGGTTTTCCAGTCTTACCTTATTAATAAATTCGATCTTATAGTTATATTTTAATCAGAATAATAATAGCTAATCTAAGACGACTTTACTAAATACGTTAAGATATTAGTAGTATTTTAAAGGGACTTTTTTTAAAACTTTTTAACGAAGAGTTTCTTTATCGTCGTTTAGTCCCTTTTCTTATTAACGTTTATTATTACAGCATATACTATAATAGGTAATGGTTATAGGCCTTATCGCCTTATCAGCCTTATTACCTTATCGGCACGCTATATTACTAGATAGATTCGTAGATATAGTCGGATAGGCTTTATAACCTTTCCTCCTACATCTTCGATATTTTCCACAATCCAGTACAAACCCTATTGTAACCTTATCTCTTTAGTCTAACTAACTCCCGTAATAATATCAAAGATCCTTTTAACGATCGTTAGCTTAGTAGTTAATTGTATTTATAGTAGGGATTTAAGAGATAGTAGTCGCTACCGCGCCGCTAAGCCGGAATTTAAAGGGTACCTATTCGCTCTTCCTACCCCCGAACAGAAGATTCGTACTAAAGCTAGTACCTAAAGCGTTATTCGATAACAGCTTTTAGTAGTTAAGAGCCTTCGATTATAATCGACCGCCTTTTACTACTAAATCTTCGCCTACGGAGGCCTAAATAATACTAACCCTAGTACGAATTAGCGTAACGCGAATCGCCTTATTTATAAAGAGCGTTACCA